>Ga0224506_10000013_pt1 | contig 208735 bp, 196 predicted proteins | sample SF_Jan12_sed_USG_2_FD_169108 | JGI IMG/M metagenome (GOLD analysis project Ga0224506, IMG submission 169108) | Sediment microbial communities from San Francisco Bay, California, United States - SF_Jan12_sed_USGS_8_1 | ecosystem: Environmental > Aquatic > Marine > Sediment | place: USA...
AATCTCGCAGCACGCACACTGGCGGCAGCGGTTTAGGACTCAGCATCGCACAACAGCTTGCTTCAGCCAATGGCTGCAAGGTGGAGTTGATACCGCGAGACAGTGGCGGAATCTGCGCCCGCATCACCATTGGACAAAAACAGGATTAAATTGCAAACAAGGATCGTTTTCCCAGACTTTATTTAGTGATCACCTTTTCTTGTTTAGCATGCGCCGTTTTGAGATCAATATAATCTTCAAGTAACTTGCCTGTAATGGCTCCTTGCTGCCTTGCTACGAGCTCACCTTGCGGATTAATAATGAACGTAGTTGGTAGCAATGCAACCGAACCAAAAGGAGTAGTTTGTTCAAAAGGCACTTTAAACAATGGAAAGGTAATTTTCATTTTTTCGCCGAAAAGCGCCAGTTTATCTTCTGGAAATTCCTCCTGATTAATGCCTAATACAACTGCATCTTGATTTTTATGCTTGTCATGAAAAACACTTAGCTCTGGCATTTCTCTCAGGCAAGGAGCGCAGAAAACTCCCCAATAGTTCACCACAACCCACTTGCCACGATATTGTTTTGCCGTATGAGTACTGCCCTGCAAATCTTTTAATGAAAAATCAATGATCTCGGTAGCGGAGACTGTTTGCACAAAGGCAACTGATAATATCAGTGGAATAAACATAGAAACAATGAAATTTTTAATCGACATGGCACGCTCGTATCAACCTTAAGGGTTAATCATATTACTATCCCTCTCCTCAACCGAGAAACGGAACTAGGGCATTGGGAACATTCTCATTGGCGAAGACATCCTATTAACGTCATGCCCCATCGAACCGACGTTATTATTGAGATAGTGCATCTGCTGCGTCATAACATTAACATCGCGACTCATGGTGCCGACAGATTTCGCCATTGCGGGCACAGAAGTCATTGAAGTATTCATCGACTGCATAGTAATAGAAATCTCGTCCATTCGATCAACCATTCTCACCATATCTTTACTCAATGAAGCAGTGAGGTACATAATCGCAAAACTAAGCAATGAAACAGTAATAGCGCCTACACGAATTATTTGCGAGGTTCTTCTTCCAATTCTTACTGTTAAGGCATCACGCAGCTGCATTGATTCCAGAAAGTCGGCCATGGTTTTTTCAACTGAAGCCGCGAGTTCGTTTACATCAGCATATTCGACATTTTTAGTGACTTCACTTTTTTTACTATCTTCATTTTTATTCACTGTCATTCTTCCTAAATAATAAAATTTTATATCAAGCTGTATTATGTTTCCCAGAGTTTAGAATATTGATCTTCAGGTACTCCATAGTTATTACCCCCCAAACAAAATCAGGGTAATTGTAGATGATATTCTAAATAAATTCTGTGACAGAATGCTTAATTATTCAGACAATCTGCCTGAATTGATATTGCAGACACTATAAGTCGGTGCTTATGATTTTCTAATAAAACGAAAATAGGCAAACTTCTGTTCTTTGTTTGCAGGGGTAATATGCAATTCGCTCCTTTCTTCAAGCAACTCAAAATCATCACCTAACTCAGCCTGCAATTTTTCAGCATTATATTGAACAATATCAAGACCACTGCACTGCGTTGGCCCGCCAATGGCGAAGGCCGCAATGATGACATGCCCGTTTGGCTCCAGCGCACGTTTTAATACATCCACATAGGCTCGCCTGTCAGATTCTTCTTTCAGAAAATGAAATACCGCACGGTCGTGCCAGACAGAAAACTGATGCGGTGAATTAAAGCAGGTGACATCATTATCGTACCATTCAATCTTATCCGCCCTGTCGCCCAGCCTATCTTTTGCGCAGGCCAATGCATTTGCCGAAATATCCAGCACGCCAAGATTGTCATAACCTTTATCACACAAATGGTCGACTAATAAAGAAGCACCGCCACCAACATCGATAATCGGTGCATTTAAAGAAACTTGAGTATTAGCGATAAGCTGTAACGATAAAACTGGTTCATTCACATACCAGCTGACTTCAAGTGGCGACTTGTCTTTATAAACGTTTTCCCAGTGCTCTTTTCTATCGGACATTTTTATTTTTCCTGCTGATTTGGTAGAGATTTTATATAGACATCCTGCTTGGCATACGGGATTTCAATATCAAGTTCCTGAAATTTTTTATAAATCGTAGTATTGAGCAAATCGATAACACGACCTCGTAGAACTGGATCAATAATCCAGCACAACAACTCAAAATCAAGACTAGAAGCGCCGAACTGGCGGAAACGTATCCGGGGCTCTGGATCCTTACACACACTTTCCTCATTATTGGCGACGGCCATCAGAATAGTTTTCACCTCATCAATATCAGTTCCGTATGCCACGCCAACTTTTATGCGTATTCTGTATTTTTTATGTGGACCACCAGACTCATTACTGATTTTACTATTACCCATAATCGAATTTGGGATGGTCACTTCAACATCATCGCGTGTCAAAATACGGGTACTGCGAATACCTATATGGGTAACCTCACCACGTTCACCACTATCCAGAACAATAAAGTCACCAATCTTGTAGGGCGCATCCGCCAGAATAAAAACACCAGAAAATAAATTTGCCAGGGTATCCTTTGAAGCAAAACCAATAGCGATACCAAGAATACCTGCAGATGCCAACCACGCCGTCATGTCTATATTCCAGACAAAAAAGACAAAATACAACGAAAGCGCAACGATGATCATCATTGCCAAATTCTCAAATAATGGCAAAGTCTGGGCATGAATCAACGTGAATTTATTAACCTGTTGGCTACTTGCGCGTATCAGCAAGCGTGATATTCGTAGCGTCAACACAGTCCAGATGATAACAGCGACTGTCTCAAACAAAGGAATAACAACAAGCTCAATACTTTCAGTAAAAACCAGCTTTACCGCTATAGCAAATGAGATAATGAGAATACTATAAAAAACCGGTGGCCGAAGTAATCGAATAATTTGATCATCCAGCTGACTTTGTGATTTGTTAGCAAGTCTGTGCAGGATGATACCCAGAAAGAGATTGATCAGCTTACCGATAACATATGCACTGACAAGAATACCCGCTGCCTGCAGATAAACATTCTCGCCAAATAAAGTCAGATAGGGCTTGATTTGATCGAAATTAGATTGAGTTGACACTATGGACTCCGCTGGATGCAATACAACAATATTAACTCATTAATCGTGTGACGTGGACACGTGTGAACCTCGTCCGGAATCTTATTCAAGCAAAGGCATAAAAAATCCAGCAGCAAATTCTACCGCTTGGTCCAATGTAAAAATCTGCCGATGTTCCGTGTCTTGATTAAACCAGTTATTGGCAAGCAATTCACCTTTGAGAAAAATCATTTCAGTACACAGACTATCTGCACAACAACTATTAGCAGAGGCCGCATTCCAGTTGATGGCAAAATAAACATCCTGTACATCGGATGCATTTAGAATGTTTAAACCTTTTTGCCGGATTAAAACAGGTTCACCCGTCACATGACAGGCAGAATTGATTTCAAGTTCAACACCATACATGGGACTGATGGCCAGCGAGTCGAGTGCGCACATACTATGGACAAGATGACCGTTGACGCTGATCCTATGTCCACGTTTTTCCATGGTGAAAGGATAAGCACCGACTGGTTCGCCCTCACCATCAAAAACAACCATGTCATTTTGCTGCAGTATTTTTATTGCCTCGTCGATATTATCCACGCGTTGGGCTATTTCGTTTTTATTCAGACTTCGACCAATATCAATATAGGAATAAAGAATATCGCGATGTAATGCCTGCATCTCTGTAGACATACTTTTCTGATTAGCCTTGAGGGGTAATATTTTATTTAGACGATCAATGGCCGCTTGTGTTTTTTCACTCATAAACTATCAAATCGACAACATAGTCTTCCGATAATGTTTCAACTCTGCTATCGAATCAATGATGTCATCCATTGCCAGATGACTGCCTTTTTTACTGAACCCTTCAAGGGTATGCGGCGCCCAGCGAACGGCAAGTTCTTTTAGTGAGCTAACATCGAGGTTGCGATAGTGAAAATATTCTTCCAGCTCTGGCATCCATCTAGCGAGGAAGCGACGATCCTGACAGATGCTGTTGCCGCACATGGGAGATTTTCCGGCGGGAATATATTTTTTCAAAAAAGAGATGGTGATAGCTTCGGCGGTTTCTTCGGAAATGGAGCTGTTAAGCACACGATCAGTCAGACCTGTTTTACCGTGCTGATGGGTACACCATTCGTCCATGCCACCCATCATTTCATCACTCTGATGGATAACTACAGAGGGGCCTTTGTCGATGATATTCAAATTCTTATCGGTAACGATGGTGGCAATTTCTATAATTCTGTCTGATAGTGGGTCAAGACCTGTCATTTCCAGGTCGATCCAGATCAGGTTTTCATCGTTAAGTTGTGCCATATCGGGTTTTCCTTGTTGTTTATTTAGCTTAATTGTTATCTAGCCAATTGGCCTTATAGAATGGATAATACAGCATCATTTGTTATTCTCAAATAAAGGAAATTCATGTTTACGTTTACCCAGTTATTTTTACTGATGTTTGTTTTATCGATTGGCCTGAGATTATGGCTATCATCCCGCCAGATAAGGCATATTCACCAGCACCGTGACGCTGTACCTGAATCTTTTGCAGATAAGATCACACTGGAAGAACACCAGAAAGCAGCGGATTACACCACGACAAAAACTCGTTTTGGTCGTTTACCGCTATTTTATGATGCAGCACTACTATTGATCTGGACACTGGGTGGCGGCCTTGAATGGCTGGATCAGTCCATCATTGCGATGGAATTCAGCCCAATTATGACCGGCATTACGGTAATGCTGGCCTTCATGTTGATTTCGTCAGCACTTGATTTACCCTTCTCTATCTACACGACCTTTGTTATCGAAGAAAAATTTGGCTTCAATAAAACTACGGTTAAAACTTTTGTCATTGATATGTTCAAAGGCTCGGCACTCGGCCTCGCTATCGGCGTACCTTTGTTATTTGCCATTCTCTGGTTGATGCAGCAGATGGGCGATCTCTGGTGGCTTTATACCTGGGTACTGCTATCCGGTTTCAGTATATTGATGATGTGGATTTATCCCACCTGGATTGCACCTATCTTCAACAAATTTGAACCGCTGGAAGAAGGTGACACACTGAATCGTATCAAGGGTCTGCTGGAGCGCTGCGGATTTAGCAGTGACGGCGTATTTGTCATTGATGGCTCGAAACGCTCATCTCACGGCAACGCTTATTTCTCAGGTTTTGGCCGAAACAAACGCATCGTGTTTTATGACACACTGTTAAAAATGCTCAGCGACGATGAGCTGGAAGCAGTGCTCGCGCACGAGCTAGGACACTTCAGAAAAAAGCATATCATCAAAAGCATCCTTATTTCGTTTGCTACCACTTTGGCAGGGCTGGCCATTCTCGCCTGGCTAATGAAAAATGAATGGTTTTATAGCGGACTCGGGGTCAGCACACAATCAACCTATATGGCACTGTTGCTATTCACCATGGTTTCTCCGGTCTTTACTTTTGCGCTCAGCCCCATAATGAGCCTGTTCTCACGCAAAAACGAATTTGAAGCCGATGCTTTTGCCGCTGAACAAACCGATGCACAGCACCTGATTAAAGCCTTGGTGGGTTTATACCGTGAAAATGCCAGCACATTAACGCCTGATCCTATGTATTCAGCTTTCTATGACTCACACCCACCTGCACCTGTTAGAATTGCGCACTTAAATGCACAGGCTTGAACGCACACGCTCGAGGAACATAATGATGAAAAAACTATTTTTAACAATTATTACATCAATATCACTGATGATATTTTCTTCTTTTGCACAGGCTGAAAAAAATGCCGAGCTTTACGAGCACGGTGAAGAAGCACACGAAGCACATTGCAACAAGTGTCACACCAACAGCGTCTATACCAGAGAAAATCGTTTTGTTAAATCCATGGAAGCGCTTAGCAAACAGGTCAAACGTTGCAGCGAAGGTAATAAGATCGCCTGGTTTGATGAAGATGCCGAGGCAGTGGCACATTTTCTCAACGAAAAATACTATAAGTTTTAAGCTAAAAAACTATGGCAAAACGTCGTCTCACTGATCAACAAAAACGCCGCATTGCCTCGAATAAAAACAGCCTAAGTAAACTTCAAGACTCTACCGATACCTCTACCGACAATCGTATTTTCAATGGCCTGGTAGTTAGTCACCATGGTCGTAAATTGGTTGTCGAAACTGAAGACAGTCAACAATACGACTGCAAGCTAAGGCAAAATCTTGGTGATATTGCCTGTGGTGATAGCGTCGTAATTCAGGTTGATAAGAAAGACCATGGCGTTGTCCTTGCGGTTAACGAAAGAAGCAACCTGCTAGAGAAAACAGGCTTTGCCGGCCAGGCTAAAGCGGTAGCCGCTAATATTGGCCAGGTGGTCGTGGTCTGTTCCGTTGAACCTGAACCGAATGATTATTTGATCGATCGTTATCTCACCGCCGCTGAAAATCTTCCCGCTGAAGCCTTAATCGTTATCAATAAAATTGATTTACTCAATGACGATAACAAAGCAGTGATCGAAACCATCAAACAAACCTACAGAAAGATTGGTTATCGCTTAATTGAAACCAGCATTAAAAAAGATACGGGACTCAGCGAACTCAAAGCAGCACTAAAAAACACCACCAGCATTTTGGTCGGCTTGTCTGGCGTGGGTAAGTCATCGCTAGTAAAAATGTTATTACCGGATATTGAAATCCGCATCGGTGAAATATCAACGGTTTCCAAAGAAGGCAAGCACACCACCACAGTGTCATCGCTTTACCACCTACCTGATGGCGGTTCTTTAATTGACTCACCTGGTGTGCGCGATTTCACGCCCTGTCATCGGGATAAAGAAGATGTGGTTAACGGCTTTATCGAACTCAGACCTTACCGGGGGTATTGCAAGTTTAGTAACTGCACGCATACCAGCGAACCCGGTTGCGCCATCACCGAAGCATTACAAAAGGGTGAACTTTCCCTGCAACGGGTTAATAGTTTTAAGAAAATGTTAGATGATTTAGAAAATCCGGTACGATAATCAAGCTCGTCGCTTCTTAAAAAAAGTCTGGATCATCTCACGACTTTCATCCGCTAATAACCCCGATTCATATTCAAAAACATGGTTATGCTCGTTAGCTTCGAGCAAATTGAAAGCACCACCCAGAGCACCCGTTCGCGGTTCGCTGGCGGCAAACACCACCCGTTTTACGCGCGCATGAATTAAAGCACCGACACACATTGAGCATGGCTCAAGCGTGACAAATAGATCCGCGTCTGTAATCCGGTAATTTTTTAGAATTTCACCCGCAGAGCGTAAAACCATAATCTCGGCATGCGCAGTGGCATCATTGGAAAGGATTGGCTGGTTCCAGCCTTCGGCAATAATGGCATTATCTTTAACGATGACAGCACCAACGGGCACTTCACCCAGTGACTCTGCTTTTTCAGCCAATTTCAATGCATGTCGCATCCAGTATTCGTCGTTCATCGCACTTCATTTACCACAAAATAAGTATTCATATAAAACCACATAATAAGAGTAAAGTTCAAAATAATTGATTTCTTCACTCCTCCTATTTAACCTTTGTATTTAAATGGAATTAATTATGACTAAAAAAACCATTCTATTTGTTGATGATGATTCAATATCACGACATTTAATTAAAGGCTTTCTTAGAGATGAAGAAAACTATATCGTCAAAACTGTCGCAAGTGCTCAGGAATGTCTTAACTTCATCGAAAATAATAATGTTGATCTAATCATCAGCGATGTTGAGATGGACGATCTTGACGGCATTGAAATGAGCAAAATTCTTTTATCAAAAGATAAAACTTGTAACATCCCTGTCATTTTATCTTCAATAAGGGACCAATTAGACGTGGTAAGAAAAAGCCGCGACTATGACAATGTTAGAAAAGTTACTCAAAAACCTTATGACAGAAATATTCTTTTATCCGACATTAAAGCATTTTGTAATCCATAAGCACACATCATCAGAGGTGTGCTGGCTAAATCATTCCCACTCAATCGTTGCTGGCGGCTTGCCTGAAATATCGTAAGTAACGCGAGATATACCATCAACCTCGTTGATGATACGCGTAGAAACATGACCAAGAAAATCATAAGGCAGGTGTGCCCAACGCGCTGTCATAAAGTCGATAGTTTCAACTGCACGGATTGCCACCACATAATCATAGCGACGACCATCACCCATCACGCCCACTGACTTAACCGGAAGAAACACAGTGAATGCCTGACTCACTTTATCGTACAAATCATTCTTATAAAGCTCTTCGATAAAAATGTGATCAGCCAGGCGCAATAAATCCGCATATTCTTTTTTCACCTCACCAAGAATACGAACACCCAGGCCCGGACCGGGGAACGGATGACGGTAAACCATTTCAGAAGGCAGACCTAATTCAACACCAATTTTACGCACTTCATCTTTAAACAGTTCGCGTAAGGGCTCGACCAGTTTCAAACGCATACCTTCGGGCAGACCACCGACATTGTGATGCGATTTAATCAGATGTGAATTTTTACTACCGGCCGATTCAATCACGTCAGGATAAATCGTACCCTGCGCCAGCCAGTTTGCATTGGTTAATTTGTTCGATTCTTCTTCAAAAATTTCAACGAAAACTCGACCGATAATTTTTCGTTTCTGTTCAGGATCATTAACGCCCTTCAACTCATCAAGAAAACGCTGTTCCGCATCAACACGAATCACTTTAACGCCCATGTTTTGAGCGAACAAAGCCATTACCTGGTCGCCTTCATGGTGTCGCAACAAACCGTTATCGACAAACACACAGGTTAACTGCTTGCCAATCGCCTTATGCAACATAGCAGCGACCACGGATGAATCAACACCACCCGATAAACCTAAAACGACTTCATCGCTACCGACCTGTTCACGGATACGATGAATGTTATCTTCAACAATGTTGTCCGATGTCCACAAACCAGCACAACCACAAATATCGTGCACAAAGCGCTCGATGATGCGTTGCCCCTGTTTGGTATGTGTCACCTCAGGGTGAAACTGCACACCATAAAAACCGCGCTCCTCATTAGCCATACCGGCTAAGGGTGCATTGTCGCTACTGGCGATACAGACAAAACCTTCCGGCAACTCGTCTACTTTGTCGCCGTGAGACATCCACACATCCAGAAAGGCGTGACCTTCTTCATTGACGTGATCTTCTATGTCTTTAAATAATTTACTGTGACCACGCGCGCGCACCTGGGCAAAACCAAATTCACGATGCGTGGATGCAACCACTTTGCCGCCCAATTGCGCCGCCATGGTTTGCATGCCGTAACAAATACCCAGCACCGGCACATCCATATTGAAAACAAGATCTGGTGCAACTAGTGTATCTTCCGCCGTCACCGACTCCGGACCACCAGAAATAATAATACCGCTGGGTTTGAAATCGCGTATTTCCTGATCATCAATTGTAGTGTGGTGAATTTCACAATAAACACCGGCTTCACGAACGCGTCGCGCAATCAGCTGGGTGTACTGTGAACCAAAATCGAGTATGAGTATCCGGTCGGAATGAATGTCTTGCATAATTTTCTTAATAATAAAAAACTAAAAAATAAAAAAGGCGCAGAGAAAACAACTCAACGTGTATTTCTTTGCGCCTTTGCGTATTTATGTTTCGCTCTTTTACGAAGAACGGTAATTAGGCGCTTCCTTGGTAATGGTCACATCATGTACATGCGACTCTGACATACCGGCACCCGAGATGCGCACAAATTTTGGCTTGCTGCGCATTTCATCAATCGAAGTGCAACCGACATAACCCATACTTGAGCGCAGACCACCTATCATTTGATGAACGATGGCACTCAGCGGGCCTTTATAAGCAACACGACCTTCAATACCTTCTGGCACCAATTTATCACTGCCTGCTGAACTATCCTGGAAGTAGCGATCACTAGAACCTTTCTTCATTGCACCCAATGAACCCATGCCGCGATAAGCTTTGTAGGAACGCCCCTGGTACAAAATAACTTCGCCCGGTGCCTCTTCAGTCCCGGCGAGCATACCACCAACCATAATGCAGTAACCACCGGCAGCAATTGCTTTTGCCATATCACCAGAGTAACGAATACCACCATCAGCAATCAAAGGAATACCTGTACCTTCGAGTGCCGCAGCCACATTTGAAATTGCGGTAATTTGCGGCACACCGACACCAGCAACAATACGTGTAGTACAAATCGAACCAGGACCAATGCCCACTTTGACGCCATCAGCACCGGCATCCATCAGCGCTTTAGCGGCATCACCTGTAGCGATATTGCCGCCAATCACCTGCACAGCAGGAAAATTCTTCTTGGTCCATGCCACTCGGTCAAGCACGGCCTGTGAATGACCGTGTGCAGTATCAACCACAATGACATCAACACCAGCATTAGCCAGTAATTCAATACGTTCTTCTGTATCGGCACCAGTACCAACGGCTGCGCCCACTCTCAAACGACCTTGGCTGTCTTTACTTGCATTAGGGTAATCGGTAGATTTTTGAATATCTTTAACCGTGATCATGCCACGAAGTTTAAAGTCATCGTTCACCACCAGTACACGTTCGATACGGTGTTTGTGTAACAGAGCCAATACTTCTTCTTTTGGTGCGCCTTCTTTCACCGTCACTAGTTTTTCTTTCGGTGTCATCACAGCTGAAACGGGCTGGTCCAGATTAATTTCAAAACGCACATCACGACTGGTCACCAGACCAACCAGATTATCACCTTGCATCACTGGCACACCCGAAATTTTATAGTGCTCACGCAACTCGATAACTTCACGAACAGAGGTATCCGGTGAAACTTTCACGGGATCAGTAATCACACCACTTTCATATTTTTTAACACGATTAACTTCAGCAGCCTGTTCCTCTGGCGACATGTTTTTATGGATAATGCCAAGGCCGCCTTCCTGTGCTAATGCAATCGATAAACGCGCTTCAGTCACGGTGTCCATGGCTGCAGATAGCAGAGGGATATTCAATTCGATGTCGCGAGTCACCTTGGTGGTCAGATTGACATCTTTGGGCATAACTATGGAATGGTCGGGAACCAGTAAAACGTCGTCAAAAGTGAGGGCTTCCTCAATTATTCTCATAGCGGTTCCTATATACTGTGGTGATCTTATAAAGCCCGCCATTATAGGCTTCTGACGATTATTCGTAAACAATAATAAGAAAACATTGCAACAAAATAGTCAATAAGTGTATAACGAGCACTTGTTTAAACCGCTGAGAAACTCAGAAGTCGATTTTAATTGAACGATGTTACCTGATAAAAAATCCAACTCTGCTAACCGCAGCCTCTACTCTGTTTCCGAACTCAACCGTTCGGCGGCCACTGTACTCGAACAAAATTTTTCGTGGATATGGGTAGAAGGCGAGATTTCCAATCTGGCACAACCTGCTTCGGGCCACAGCTATTTTAGCCTGAAGGACAGTCAGGCACAGATTCGTTGCGCCATGTTCAAAAGCCGTAACAACGGTGTGAACTTCCGACCCGAAAATGGCCAGCAAGTTCAGATTCGAGGCAAAGTAAGCCTGTATCAACCGCGCGGCGACTATCAGCTGATTGTTGATCGTATGGAGGAAGCCGGTGATGGCGCACTGCAACGCAAATTTGAAGCCCTCAAAGCCAAGCTCGCCGCCGAAGGCCTGTTCGACGAAGACATAAAACAGGACATTCCCGAACTACCCGAATGTATCGGCGTCATCACCTCCAACACCGGTGCAGCTATTCACGATGTGCTTAGCGTCATCAAACGACGCTTTCCCTCAATTCCAGTTAAATTATATTCTGTACCGGTTCAGGGTGAGGCCGCAGCACCCGCAATCTGTCGAGCACTTGAACTGGTAGAAGAGCAGGCCGAGTGCGACGTGGTGCTGCTGGTGCGTGGTGGTGGCTCACTCGAAGACCTGTGGGCTTTCAATGAAGAAAGCGTCGCCTGGGCGATTTACGAGTGCCCAATCCCTGTGGTCAGCGGTATCGGCCACGAAGTCGATGTCACGATTGCAGATTTTGTCGCCGATATTCGTGCTGCTACACCAACTGCAGCAGCTGAAACGGTCACACCCGATCAAAACGCGTGGTTACAATCCATCGAATGGTACGGTCTGCGATTACAACAACTAATGGAAGAGAGAATACAGCGTCGTAATGAAACACTGAGCTGGTTATGTAAACGTCTGTCACAGCAACATCCGGTGGCGGTGGTTCAGCGATTAAGCCAAAGGCTGGATGATGTCGAGCAACGCCTCAACTACGCCTGGCGTTACCGCTTGCAGCAACAACAAAACCGACACCAACAACTGCAGTCCCGTTTATTGACGGCTTCACCGAAACAGCACGTCAGTCGTTACCAGCATCGGCTACAAATTCTGGGACAAAATCTGCAACATCATATAGAGCAAACCCTACAGCGACAAAAATCCAGACTGCAAAATAATGCCCGCACACTGAACGCCATCAGCCCATTAAAGACATTGGAGCGAGGCTATTCAATTAGCCAAAATGCCGCAGGCAAGGCCATCATTCACAGCAATGAAATTTCGGTAGGCGAAGAGCTTCAAACTCTTCTTTATAAAGGGAAAATCATTAGTCAGGTCAAAAAAATCATCCCTTAAACTTTCTAAATTTCGACGATTTTTGTTGCACTATCTAGTGCTTTTATGATAAATAGTCGCGCTCAGTTTTTATTCAAATGATACTTGGAGTCATCAATGGCCAAAGAAGCGCCTTTAAAAGAACATGTTTTCACACCTTATAAGCCTAAAAAAGGTGAAGAATATATGAGTGAAGGGCAGGCAGCTCACTTCACAGAAATTCTGGAAGCATGGAAAAAAGACCTCATGCAGGAAGTTGACCGTACGGTTGACCACATGAAAGATGAAGCGGCGAATTTCCCTGACCCTGCTGACCGTGCTACTCAGGAAGAAGAGTTCAGTCTGGAACTACGTACTCGTGACCGTGAACGCAAACTAATCAAAAAAATCGACGATACGCTCGACCTGATCAGCAGCGGTGAATACGGCTACTGCGAAACCTGTGGTGTTGATATCGGCCTGAAACGCCTTGAAGCTCGCCCTACTGCAACACAGTGCATAGACTGCAAGAGTCTGGACGAGATCAAAGAGAAACAAATCAAAGGCTAAAGCTTTCTGATTTTGTATCGCATAAAAAAGCCGAAGCCTTTGCTTCGGCTTTTTTATGCATAATATCCAGCCATGAATAAACAAATCTACCGCGGCCGCTTTGCCCCCTCACCCACCGGCGATTTACACCTCGGCACCCTGCTCGCCGCCGTCGGTAGTTATCTGCAGGCCAGAAGCCAACATGGCGAATGGCTAATGCGTATTGAGGATGTTGATACCACCCGCCGCGTTAAAGGCGCGGCTGATGCCCTACTACGTGCGCTGGAAGGTTTTGGTTTTGAATGGGATGGTGAAGTGGTTTACCAATCACAACGCACCGATCTGTATGAATCTGCACTGGAAATACTTTCACAAAAAGACCAAATCTACCCCTGCACCTGTTCGCGCAAACAACTGGCTGATGAAGGCCCGGTCTACGTAGGCCACTGTCGCCAGCTTCGCTTACCGCTAGCCGAAGAACATGCTTTGCGCCTGCGCGTCGAAGACCAGCTTATTGGTTTTGATGATCAGGTCATCGGCTATTACCAGCAAACACTCGCCAGCGAATGTGGTGACTTTGTCATCAAACGCAAAGACGGCCTGTTCGCCTATCAATTAGCGGTGGTCGTTGATGATGCCAAACAGGGCATTAACGAAGTGGTACGTGGTATTGATCTGCTTGATTCCACGCCACGACAAATCTATCTGCAACAACAACTTGGCTACGCACAGCCCGATTACCTGCACCTACCCCTGCTAGTTGATGAGCACGGCCACAAACTCGGAAAATCTACCGGCGCGGCTGCACTCGATCTTTCACAACCCGTTTTTCACTTACATTCGGCACTTGAGCTGCTAGGGCAAAAACCGCCCGCAGAGCTCGCCAGAGACGACCTCAACCAACTCTGGTTATGGGCGGCTGAACACTGGAACATTGATCTTATACCTACACAAAGTCTAACCATCAATCAGAACTGAAACAGGCTTGCAGACATAGCTAGTGCCTGTGTATTATCAATGGTCACTTAAGAATAAAAATGTAGAGGGAAAACCATGTCCAGCAACGATATTAATTCCACACTCGTCGAAAATCGTCTCTTTCCACCCAGCGAAGAATTCGTCGCCAATGCAAGAATTAAACCGGCCGATTTTACCGCTCTACACAAACAGGCAGAAGACGATTATGAAGGCTTCTGGGCCAATCAGGCGAAACAGAATATCGACTGGCACAAACCTTTTACTACGGTTCTAGATGACAGCAATGCTCCACATTATCAATGGTTTACCGATGGCGAGCTGAATCTTTCCTATAACTGCATCGACAAGCATCTGGCCACGCAAGCCGACAAAACCGCGATTATTTTTGAAGGTGAAAAAGGCGATACCCGCCACATTTCCTATCAACAATTACACGATGACGTCTGCCAGTTTGCCAATGGCATGAAAGCGCGCGGCATCAAAAAAGGTGACCGCGTAATTATCTATATGCCAATGACGGCAGAGGCAGTCATCGCCATGCAGGCCTGTGCACGTATCGGCGCGATTCACTCCGTGGTGTTTGGTGGTTTCTCAGCCGACTCCCTGCGCGACCGCATAGATGATGCGGGCGCGGTGATGTTGATCACCGCTGATGGCGGCCATCGTGGTGGAAAAATCGTCGAGCTGAAAGAGGCGGCTGACAAATCACTGGCAAAAGCTGGTAGCACCATCGAGAATGTCATCGTACTGAAACGCACTGGCCACGACATCAATATGCAACAGGGCCGTGACCACTGGTGGCACGATATCATCGAAGACCAGAGCACAGAATGCGAACCAGAGTGGGTGAACGCCACACATCCTCTATTTCTGCTTTACACCTCCGGCTCCACCGGCAAACCCAAAGGCATCCAGCACTCCACCGCTGGTTATCTACTCAATGCCATCGTTACCAATTTATGGGTGTTCGATTTACAGGATAAAGACATCTTCTGGTGCACCGCCGATGTCGGCTGGATCACCGGCCACACCTATGTTGCCTTCGGCCCGCTGGCCGCCGGTTCAACCGTGGTCATTTATGAAGGCGCACCGGTGGTGCCCGATGCCGGTCGTTTCTGGAAAATATGTGAAGAACTCAAAGTCACCATTTTCTACACCGCACCCACCGCGATACGCGCACTAATGAAATTCGGTGATGAGTTCCCGAACAAATATGACCTGTCATCGATCCGCCTGCTAGGCACTGTCGGTGAACCGATCAACCCCGAAGCATGGATGTGGTACCACAAGGTCATCGGCAAAGAACGCTGCCCCATCGTCGATACCTGGTGGCAGACCGAAACTGGTGCCAACATGATCGCGCCCATCCCCGGCGCAGTCAGCACCAAACCCGGCTCCTGCACCCTGCCCCTGCCCGGCATCATCGCCGATGTCGTCAACGAACAGGGCGAGTCCATCACCGAAGCCAACAAAGGCGGTTATCTGGTCATCAGAAAACCTTTCCCCTCGATGTTACAAACGGTCTGGGGCGATGACCAACGCTACGTCGATACCTACTTCCCCAAATTCGACGGCAAATACTACCTGGCCGGAGACAGCGCCCGAAGAGATGCCGACGGCTACTTCTGGATCATGGGAAGAATCGATGATGTGGTAAACATTTCCGGCCATCGCCTCGGCACCATGGAGGTTGAATCCGCATTAGTTGCTCACGAACGCGTAGTAGAAGCTGCAGTAGTCAGTCGCCCGCACGAAGTAAAAGGCGAAGCCATTGTTGCCTTCGTTATTTGTCAGGGTGAAAGACCCGTCGGTGAAGAAGCCGAAAAAATGGTTCAGGAATTACGCGCATGGGTGGGTGAGCAAATTGGAGCGATAGCGAAACCAGATGATATTCGTTTTGCGGATGGTTTACCGAAGACACGTTCTGGGAAGATTATGCGTAGATTGCTGAGGAATATTGCACGGGGTGAGGAGATTACGCAGGATATTTCTACTTTGGAGAATGAGGGGGTTGTTAAGCAGCTTCAAGGCAAAGAGTAATTTTTTCGACCACTGATTGCCGTCATTCCCGCGTAGGCGGGAATGACGGTGTGGTATTCTTATCGACAGGATATGGTTTTGTATATCGTAGCGTGGTCAAGGAAACGCAATAAACATAAACCAAGATAAAACACAAAGTACATAAATAACTTAAAAACATAAATCCCCGTCATTCCCACGCAGGCGGGAATCCACATATCAGGCACTGCCATGCACAAGGAACCTGCAGTCTATCTTCTCGCAAATAAGAAAAATGGTACGTTGTATATCGGTGTAACCAGCGATCTGCGTAAAAGAGTTTATCAACCAAATACGAAACACATATGCTCGTTTACTATGAATTACATGAATCTATGGAAGCAGCAATTACCAGAGAAAAACAAATTAAGAAATGGAATCGAGAATGGAAGATCAACTTGATCGCCTCTCTGAACCCTGAGTGGGATGATTTGTATTCTTCGATTCTATAAACATGGATTCCCGCCTGCGCGGGAATGACGGTGATGTGTATTTCCTATTAGTACCGTAGAATGCGGTGAAGAATGAACCGCATCGTTCGCGTTCTTTTCTCGACAGATGCGGTTCGCAAGCTCACCACATCCTACAACAACATATTAACTGCTTTTCTTTTCGTAAAAGAAAGATACAAGCGCCAGCAAGCGCGGAAAATCCCTTATGGTTGGCACGACAATGCAGTAAACACTAATTAAACTACCCCCCAGACAAGCTCACCCACGCAATAACTCCAATTGTAACCACAGTAACTGCCAAAACCACAGCCACCAAACATGCTACACAAAAATCACCAAACAGCTTTGTAGAAAGATCCATCACACGCCTCCATTGAGTATTATTTATTAGTAATTACAGCGACCAAACTATCATACTAATTTAATAATCCATACATCGTTAGGTCATGTCAACAAGGTGACAGGTATATAGACTCACTCTAATTTTTATTATTCACCAGATACATGGTCAATTCAGGCCAATAAGTAATCACCAAAACCGCCACTATCAAAATGAACATAAACGGTATGGTTGCATGATACAACTCGGTGACCGGTTTATGAAAACGATAACTGGCAATAAATAAATTCATTCCTACTGGAGGTGTGAAATAACCGATTTGCATATTTGCTAAGAAGATTATACCCAGATGAATTGGATGAATATCGTAGCCGATCGCTATCGGTAACAACAAGGGAACAATAATCACCAACGCCGAGAACACATCCAGAATCATACCCAGCATCAATAGAAAAATATTGAGTAACATCAAGAAGGTAAGTTTGCTATCGATGTGTGAACGTATAAATTCAAACAAACGATTGGGTACTTCAGTGTCGATCAAGTAGTTAGTCGAGGCCAGAGAAACGCCAAGAATCACCAGTACTCCGCCAACCAGTACCATGGAGTCACGCATGATATCGGGCAACTTATTGAATGGCACTTCCCGTAATATAACCACTTCCACAATCAACACGTACATTACCGCCACAGCCGCTGCTTCTGAAATAGCAAAGAAACCCGAATAAATTCCACCGATCAAAATGAACGGCATGGGGATTTCCCACATAGAGCTGCGTAACGCTTTAAATAATTTAGGCCAGCTAAATACTGCGCGCCTAATTTCGGGCCGTTGGTGGCTTTTGTAGATGCTATAGGCCGTAAGCATAAGCAACATTAGTAAACCTGGTAATAAACCGGCGAGAAAAAGATCATCAATCGCGACCGGTTCACCAATGCCCATTTGTTGAACTATGACACCGTAGAGTATCAGCGCAATGGATGGCGGAAATAATAACCCCAGGCTACCTGATGAGGTAATCAGGCCAAGATTAAAACGCTCTTCATATCCGGCCTGCTTCATTGCCGGATACAAAATAGCACCCAGTGCAATGATGGTGGCACCTGAGGCTCCGGTTAATGCCGTGAAAAAAGCACAGGCAAATAATGAAACGATGGCCAGACCGCCTGGCATCCAGCCCAGCATGGCATCGGTGAGCAATACCAGTCGTTCTGAGGCCTTGCTCTCACCAAGGACGTAGCCTGCCAGCGTGAACAGGGGTATAGCCAACAAAATTGGTGTATCGACAATACGGTAGATTTCTATCGCGATGACAGAGAGGTCGACATCAATGGAAGAAAAACCAACCAGTGCACTGGTTGCAATAATGACAAACAGCGGCACACCCATAACAATTAATGCCAGCAGTAATATTCCACTCAACATCAGCGGGGGCCCTGCTCAGGTGGTGAGATAAATAGCAACAGATAACGAATTGCAATCATAAAAAAACCGATGGGAATAACCAGCTCGGTCACCCATGCAGGCACATTGGCAAAAGCTATAGTATTGAACTCATAATCCATTTGCACAAATCTGGCGCCGTGAAAACTAATCAAAGCACAAATAAAAATACAGAATGCATAAACAGCTCTCTGTAGATATTTAATGTAACCTTTTGGGATATAGCGAGTAAAAAAATCAATTCGAATATGATTATCTGTGCGTGTAGCGACCACAGCACCTGCTATAGCCACCCACAAAACTAGTACTCTAAGTAACGGATCAATCCAGACTACTCCTTCACCAAACACATTTCGGAAAAATATTTGTGCAACGGCAAGTATCACCATTACAGCTAAAGTGATAATCAGAAACCAGTCTTCTACTTTGTTAACAATATTAAGCAAGCCTGCTACGCGTTTATTCATAACAGGTATTTATTATTTATTTTTTTTGGCGGCATTAACGTAGCCCATTAGCTTATTATAAATAGCAGGCGCATAACTATTATCCTGCTTTAATTTATTAATCGCCTTTTCACCAATGACATGCCATGCATCTAGAGATGCCTTAGGTAAAGAAATATATTCTATACCCTGCTGCTTGAGCGCTTGCTGCGCAGCTTGATTATCACGTCGATTAGCTGCATCGATACGCTTAAACGCGGATGTCATTACCTCACGAACAATGCTCTGATCTTCTTTTTTTATTTTACTAAATGCTTTTTTATCGATAACCAACATGGCCGCCACATACGTCAACGGCACGTCAATCACGTACTTCACACGAGTATGCCATTGCAGTGCGATAGCGCCAATAGGTGAAGTAATGACAGTATCAACCAAGCCTGTCTGCAAACCCGTCAACACATCGGAAAGCGGTAAAGTAACGGGGGAAATATCTGCACTACTAAACACCGCCTCACCTACTTTGTTACCACCAGGTATCCAGACTTTTTGTTTACGTACATCCTCAACAGTATATAAAGAGCTATCGGACATCATATAGGTAAAACCGCCTTCGCCGAAACCGAAGGATACAAAACCATTTTTCTCTAATTCATCCAGTAAAAATTGATCCATTTTTTCACGTACATAACTCACCTGTTCCAGCGAGGAAAAAAGGTAGGGCAAACTATAAATATCAATATCAGGATAAGCACCCGTCAAACTACCTGTGGTAACCGCACCTCCCTGCAACTGTCCAATATGAATTTTTCTCAATACATTTTCATCACTACCCATGACACCGCCAGGATAGAACTTAAGTATTACTCTTCCCTGTGTTTTTTCCTTAATCTCTTTTGCGCCAGCGCGCATTTCATTCATCCATAAAGTTCCATCAGGTGAAATAGTGGCGATCTTGATGGTCTTTGCATAAATCGGAGACATCACCATGATTAATGGCAATAGCAAACATAACTGTATCAGTTTCTTAACTATCAATTTAAATAACTCCGAATGTACAAAAGGTTGTTAGATTATTAAAAATAATCGTCGGCATCAGCCAATAACTCTTTGGCTTTAGTTCTAGCGATGATATCTATCAATAAGGTTTTTGATTTACGTACGTCAACTGCCAGTAACTCTGTTAACAGGCTATCGTGAAGTTCTCTGTTAAATAACAGGCGAGCATATTTTTCGGCATACATTAACAAGGCCATTAAATTCTTACGCTTAGATATTTTCAGCGCACGTTCAAAATGTTTTTTGGCATTTTCAGGCTTACCGCCCATAGCTGGTGGTAACAGTGATTCCATAACACCCATATACAAGTGTGCATCACCATTACTAATGCTTTCATCAAGAGCCAGTACTTTTGTGATAATGGCTTTTGCCTTGGGCAATTCAGCCACTGCATTCCAGTCTGCACTATTTGCCTGAATAAGGCCTAACCAGGCAGAGCCATAGGCAAACAGCGTAGCAGCGTCTTCTTTTTTGAAATTTTTAATAGCTTGTTCAAAAGCATGATAGGACATTGTTTTTGCAGTACAGGCCTTTGGCATTTTTAGACATACAGCCTGTTCAGCATAATCGAATGATCTTTGGGCTAAAATCATTTTCCGACCGGTATCTTCGACAAATACTGACGCATATGAACCATATAAGCGTGAACCTGAGATTAATAAATCTACATTTTCCTGGTCACCCCTAATCAAACTACTAACCAGTATTAGGTAGGTAGGTATAGCCTGCTTGACCGTTTCAGGCTCATCATGGGCAAGGATGGTGGCGGACAGATCTTCTGCAAACTCCTTTTTCGCAGACGAGATTAACGATCCGCAGGCCGTCAACGACAGCAGCAGCGTAGCAATAAACGTATATTGAATCAGTCTATAAGAGATCATATCTACCTGATGTTTTACCATCAAAATTTTCATGCATTACGAGGAGGGTAGATATTAAGGTTTTTAGGTAATATTGACCAGCAGATATCAACAAACTATATGATTTCACTCATTAATAACTAGAATATTCTGTCATTATGGATATTTTGAGCATATTTCAGGCACAAAAAAGCCAGTCTTATAACTGAAGACTGGCTTTTTCTGACCAGATAGAACTTATTGGGCTACGATATTTTGTAATTCAGAAACCTGACGAATCCAGGGTGTTGAACCTGTGCTTTGTTCGAGATCTATCAATGCCTGTTTTGCTGATGCACGATTAGCATACAAACCCACCAAAACATAAATAACATCGCCATTACGTTTTGTTTTAACTATTTGCATGTTATCCAGACCATGAGAACTGATATAGCGCTTCACATTAGCGAGATTTCTTCCTGCATAAACCTGTACCACATAAGCTGATGGTGAAGCACTCATGATATCTGATCCAACAGCACTGGGTGCCTCTTCAATTACTGGCGTCGCTTCATTGAGCTCAAGCTGTTCAAAAGCAGATAGTCCTTCAACAGGAGCAGGTTCAGGATCAAAATCAGAAATTGATTCCAATTCTGGCGACTCCATCATTTCCGGTTCGCTCATCATCTCATCCGTAGTGGGCATTCCGTCAATACTAGTAGCCTCTAAAGAGTCTTCCAAACCCACTTCGACAAACTCTTCATTAGACCGTTCTGAACTACGCTTGGATTTCCATGGAGAATCATCTCCACTATAGGTCGATGAACTAGAACAACCAGCAAGACCAACCAGCAATATAGAACTAATTATAATGCCTTGAATTTTTCTTATTTCCACGATATGTCTCCAGTACTTTGTTTCATTTTCATGAATTGTAGCCTAAATCCATGAAAATTCTATTTTTATTGTATGTATCCAATATATTTTTTATTTTTTCAAAAAAAAAAGGAGCCCATTGGCCCCCTTTTTTTTGACAAAAGCAATCTAATTAAGATGCTACTTCATCAACAGCCTTCATACTCAAGCGAATTCGACCCTGACGGTCAATTTCTAGTACTTTAACTTTAACGATGTCACCCTCAGAAAGTTTATCGCTGACTTTATCAACACGCTCTTCGCAAATCTGTGAAATATGAACCAGACCATCTTTGCCAGGAAGAATCTCAACGAAGGCACCGAAGTCCATAATTTTCTTAACGGTACCATTATAGATACCATCAACTTCTGCATCTGAAGTAATTTCTTCGATACGTGAACGGGCTTTTTCAGCTGCTGCTAGATCGCTAGAAGCAATTTTAACGTTGCCTTCATCATCGATATCAATCATTGCGCCAGTTTCTTCGGTCAACAAACGAATCATTGCGCCGCCTTTACCGATGACATCACGAATCTTATCTGGATTAATTTTGATGGTCAGGTAGCGAGGAGCAAACTGTGACATTTCTGTATTTGTTGATGAAATAACTTTAGCCATTTCACCCAGAATGAAGTTACGACCTTCTTTAGCCTGAGTCAGTGCCTGTTCCATAATCTCGTGAGTAATACCGGTGATTTTGATATCCATCTGCAGTGCACAGATACCATTAGTCGTACCAGCTACTTTAAAGTCCATGTCACCAAGGTGATCTTCGTCACCAAGAATGTCAGACAGAACAGCAAATTTATCACCTTCTTTAATCAGGCCCATGGCAATACCAGCAACAGGTGCTTTAATCGGTACGCCTGCATCCATCAAGGACAGACTTGCGCCACAAACCGAAGCCATTGAGCTTGAGCCGTTTGATTCTGTAATCTCAGAAACAACGCGGATGGTGTATGGGAATTCTTCTTCTGAAGGCATGACGCCCAGAACACCACGTTTTGCTAAACGACCGTGTCCAATCTCACGACGTTTTGGTGTACCGACCATACCGGTCTCGCCAACACTGTAGGGAGGAAAGTTATAATGGAACATGAATGGGTCGCGGTAAGAACCACCCAGCGCATCAATAATTTGTGCATCACGTGCAGTACCCAATGTGGTTACTGCCAACGCCTGGGTTTCACCGCGGGTAAATAAAGCTGAACCATGAGTACGCGGTAGCACGCCTGTACGAACTGTGATCTGACGTACATCACTGGTATTTCGACCATCGATACGTTTCTCGCCAGAGATAATACGGCCACGAACTATCTTCTTTTCAAGTTTGCCGAAAGTATCAGAAACATCAGATGAACTCCAACCTTCCGCGCCCTCAGCCAGCGCTTCAACAGCAGCTTTACGTGCGGCTTTAATAGCATCCTGTCGCTGTAATTTATCAGCGATCTGGTAACCATCGGTGATTGCAGCTGTAGAAGTCTCAGCAACCTTAGCGGCTAAAGTCTCATCAATGCTTGCAGCAGTCCATTCCCAGTTAGTAACACCAACTTCTGCCTTCAATTCGTTGATTGCTTTAACCACGACCTGCATCTGCTCATGACCAAACATAACAGCACCAAGCATGACTTCTTCTGACAACATTTTAGCTTCAGATTCAACCATCAACACAGCTTCGGAGGTACCGGCAACAACCAGATCAAGATCGGACTCTTCAAGCGCTGCTTTTGACGGGTTCAATAAATACTCACCATCTTTATAACCAACACGTGCCGCGCCCAAAGGACCATCAAACGGCGCACCTGACAATGACATGGCAGCTGAAGCACCAATAATTGCAGCTATTTCAGGATCAGCATCATCACACACAGATACAACAGTAGCGACTAGTTGTGTGTCGTTGGTGAAGCCTTTTGGAAATAATGGACGAATAGGACGATCGATCAAGCGGCAGGTTAGTGTCTCTGCTTCTGAAGGGCGACCTTCACGTCGGAAGAAACCACCTGGAATTTTACCAGCAGCGTAAGTACGCTCCTGATAATTAACGGTCATTGGAAAGAAATCCTTTGAAGGATCTGCATCTTTCATAATTACAGCAGTAACAAATACCACTGTGTCAGCAATACGCACCATGACTGCAGCTGATGCTTGACGAGCTATTTCACCTGTTTCCAGTGTGACTGTATGCTCTCCGTATTTAAATTCTTTTTTAATAGGTGTTGGTATCACTTTATTATTTTCCCGATGCTTAGGTTATGGAAAAGCCGTTAAGCTTTGCCGTTACTACCGCAGAACTTACGTCAATTAACGACGTAAACCCAGGCTAGCAATCAAATCTAAATAGCGTTGTTGATTTTTACCTTTGAGGTAATCCAGCAATTTACGACGCTGATTAACCATTTTTAACAGACCACGACGTGAATGGTGATCATGTTTGTGCTCTTTAAAGTGCTCAGTAAGCTGAACAATTCGAGTTGTTAATAGTGCAACCTGAACCTCAGGTGAACCCGTATCGCCTTGTTTTTGTTGGAATTTTCCAACTACTTCGGCTTTTTCCACTGTTGATAATGACATATCTTCTCCAAAAAACTGTATCTTGTAGTCGCTAAAAGGTGGGGGATTTTATCACTTATTAAGCCTGTGCAAAAGCACAGTCTCACAATAGATTCCCCGGCTGTCAGGCTGGTGCCTGAATCATTCTTCGTGGTGCTACCAGGCCATCATCCTGAATTTCGCCGACACCAAGAAATTTCTGCTGGTCATAGATCCTTACCCAGCCTTCAGTTGGCGCATTAGGCACTAAAATTGGCTGCCCCTGCGCCACATAAAAAGCCGCATCTGCACCTAAATGCACATCCGGCCAATTTGCCACACCACTTTCGATGGGCAACAAAATCTGATCCAGCGCTTCTCTGCTCGGATCGAATAATTCGTGCAACTGCTCAGCGGTGTACATTTCACCGTCGTACGGGCCGACACTCAAACGTCGTAACTTGACGACGTGTGCACCACAACCCAGTGCCTCACCAATATCTTCTGCCAGAGTGCGCACATATGTACCTTTAGAACACTGCACTTCAAGATCAAGAAGGTCACCGTCAAAAGAATGTAAGACAATGTCGTAAATAGTAATGGTACGTGGCTTACGTTCGACTTCAACGCCTTCTCTGGCCAACTTATATAAACGCTGCCCATTGTGCTTTAAAGCAGAGTACATCGGCGGTATCTGATCGATTTCACCGATAAAATTGGGTAGCACAGACTCAACATCAGCCAGCTTGATATTTGAACAGTCGCAAGTTTTTAGCACTTCGCCTTCAGCATCGCCGGTGCTTGTCGTTGAACCTAACTGACAGGTAAAACGATATCGCTTGTCAGCATCGAGTAGAAAAGCAGAAATCTTGGTTGCTTCACCAAAACAGATCGGCAGCATCCCGCTCGCTAACGGATCAAGACTACCAGTGTGGCCAGCTTTGGCCGCACCGTATAAATTCTTTACTTGCTGTAGTGCGCTGTTGGAACTAATACCTAATGGCTTGTCCAGCAGCAGGACGCCGTCTACAGGACGTCCCTTGCGTTTACGTCTGGACATTTTTATCTAGCTCTTCTGGTTTTCATTGTTACTATCAGGATCAGCGTCTTTACTTTCTTCATCAACAGATTTTGATTCATCCTGGTTAATCGCTTTACGAATCAAAGTTTCCATGGCAGCACCACGGGTCATACTTTCATCGTTGATGAATTTCAGCACAGGCACAGTGCGTGAACGCATTCTTGACGCCAACTTACTGCGCAAAAAACCCGTGGCGCGATTCAGCGTTGCCAGCGTTTCTTCCTGCTTATCTTCTTCCATCACCGAGCAGTAGATAATGGCATTACCAAGGTCGCGACTTAGCTTAACGGCAGAAAAAGAAAGAAAGCCCATACGCGGATCTTTTAATTCATCGCGAACGATCTCTGCGAGATCACGACGAATCTGTTCCGCCATACGCTGGCTACGGGAAAATTCTCTTGGCATTCAGGTTCGTTAGAGCGTACGCTCAACCTCAACACGTTCAAATACTTCAATTTGATCGCCAGCTTTCACATCGTTGTAGTTTTTCACAGCAATACCGCATTCGGTACCACTCTTCACTTCCTGAACATCATCTTTAAAGCGACGCAGGGATTCCAGTTCGCCTTCAAAGATAACAATGTTATCACGCAGTACGCGAATAGGTTGTGAACGCTTGATTGTACCTTCAGTTACCAGTGAACCAGCCACCTGGCCCAACTGCTGCGAATGGAAAACTTCCTGAACTTTGGCAAGACCGGTAATCTGTTCACGGTATTCTGGTTTCAACATACCGACCAAAGCTTTTTTCACTTCGTCGATCAGCTCGTAGATCACGCTATAGTAATTAACATCTACACCACGCTCTGCGGCAGCTGTTCGTGCAGTTGCATCAGCACGAACATTGAAACCTAAAACAATCGCGTTTGAAGCGGCAGCCAGACTGATGTCCGTTTCATTAATACCACCAACACCTGAACCAACAATAGCAACATCTACTTCGTCATTTTCTGCGGTTAGTTTAAACAAGGCCTCTTTTATCGCTTCCAAAGTGCCCTGAACATCTGCCTTCAGCAGAATATTCAACTTGCTAACTTCGCCAGACTTCATTCTATCAAACAAAGAATCCAGTTTAGCCTGTTGTTGACCGGCAAGACGTAAATCACGCGCTTTTTGACGACGTTTGTCAGTGACTTCTCTGGCAGCACGTTCGTCTTCAACCACTAACACATCATCACCAGCACTTGGCGCTTTGGACAGGCCAATTACTGCAACTGGAATAGAAGGGCCGGCACTTTGTACTTCCTTACCATATTCATCAAACATGGCACGGACACGGCCAAACTCTTCACCCGCAAGAATAATATCGCCTTTTTTCAGCGTACCCTGCTGCACTAACACGGTGGTTGTTACACCGCGTCCTTTATCAAGACTGGCTTCCAGCACAACACCGTTGGCCATGCCTTCAGAATGCGCTTTTAATTCTAATAGTTCAGATTGCAACAATATTGCATCTAATAAGTCATCAACGCCCTCACCGGTTTTGGCTGAAACATTAACAAATACATGTTCGCCACCCCAGGATTCAGGAATAACTTCATAGCTACCCAATTCATTTTTAACACGTTCGGGATCAACACCTTCTTTATCAATTTTATTAACCGCGACAATGATAGTGACACCCGCCGCTTTGGCGTGTTGTACCGCTTCTATTGTCTGTGGCATAACACCATCGTCTGCCGCTACAACCAAAATTACGATATCGGTTGCATTGGCACCACGTTCACGCATGCTGGTGAAAGCAGCATGCCCTGGTGTATCGAGAAAAGTAATCATGCCCTTGCCGGTTTCTACGTGATAAGCGCCGATATGCTGAGTAATACCGCCGGCTTCGCCAGTAGCAACCTTTGATTCACGGATATAATCCAGTAGCGATGTTTTACCATGATCAACGTGACCCATAATAGTTACTACCGGCGCTCTAGGATGATCTTCATACTCATGACCATCCCTGGCCAACAGTTGATTTTCACGATCATCTTCATTGACAGTAATAACTTTATGACCGAGTTCTTCGACTACCAGCGCAGCTGTATCCTGATCGATAACCTGGTTGATGGTCGCCATGACGCCCATCTTCATCAACTCTTTAATCAAGTCGCCTGCCTTCATTGACATGCGTTTTGCTAATTCATCAACAGTAATGGTCTCAGGAATATTGACTTCATGAATCACTTTTTCAACGGGCATTTCGAAACCATGACGCGTTTCCGCAACAACCCTCTGGGACTGATACTTGCCTTTGGTCTTCTTGCGCTTGCCACTTTGACTGGTAGAAACGTGCAATTCTGAACGACCATATTTAGCAGGTTTTTTACCACCTTTGTCGCGTCGCGAACTTTCTGCTTGGGCAGTTGCTGGAGTAGGTGCCACTTTCGGCTCAACCTTCTTAACTTCTTCAGGTTGTTTTACCGCTTCTACTTTAATCTCAGGCGCTGCTTCCGCTTCATTTTTTTGTTTTGCTGCGGCGACCCTGGCCTGCTGGTCATCACTTTCCTGCTGACGCTTCTCGGCACGAGCACGAATTTTTTCCTGCTCCTGATCACGCTCTAATTCACGCTTGGCCTGATCAGCACGCAGCTGCTCTAGAGCCTCAAGCTCTTTAGGCTTGGCCGTTTCTACTGGTGCCTCTTCTACCGGCGCTGTTACAACATCACCAGGTTTTGTAATCGTGCGTTTTTTTCTGACTTCAATAGCAACAGTTCTACCACGACTGGCACCACCGCTGGCTTTGATTTCCGTGACCGATTTACGTTTAAGTGTAATCTTGCGGGGTTTTTCTTCACCACTGGCTGCACCCTTACCGTGTTGCCCACGTAAGTAATCCAGAAGCTGGCGCTTGTCTTGATCCGAAACCAAGGCATCCGCGCTGTCTGCTTTCAGACCAGCTTCTTTAATTTGATCAAGAAGTCGCTCTACCGGAGTCCCGACAACGTCTGCAAGTTGTTTAACTGTTACTTCTGCCATAATTGCCTCAGTATCTATTTTTCCTCGGTTTCAAACCAGGGAGCACGTGCAGTCATAATTAATGCCGATGCACGTTCTTCATCCATCTCATCAACCACCATTAATTCATCAACGGATTGTTCTGCTAAATCTTCCATTGTACATACACCAATTGCAGCAAAGCGATTGGCGGTTATCTGATCCATGCCATCCATGTTAAGCAAGTCTTCAGCAGGCTTATGCTCTTCAAGCACTTCTTCAGTCATGATCGCCTGAGTCAGCAAATAGTCACTGGCGCGATTACGCAATTCAGCAACAATTTCTTCATCAAATTCTTCAATAGCTAACAACTCATGCTCAGGCACATAAGCCACTTCTTCAATGGTGGTAAAGCCTTCGGCAACCAGAATTTCTGCCAATTCAGAATCAACATCCAGTTGCTCAACAAAAACCTGAAGATACTTAGAACTTTCTTCATCACTTTTATCTTCGGCTTCTTTCTCAGTCATGACATTGAGTTCCCACCCGGTCAACTCACTGGCTAGACGAATATTCTGTCCACCACGACCAATAGCCATGGCTAATTTATCCTCTTCGACGGCGACATTCATGCTGTGAGATTCTTCATCAACAACAATAGATGTCACTTCTGCCGGAGACATAGCATTAATCACGAACTGCGCAGGATTTTCATCCCACAAAATAATATCAACACGCTCGCCAGCTAATTCATTGGAAACTGACTGCACACGTGAACCACGCATACCAACACAGGCACCGATGGGGTCGAGTCTTGCGTCGAGTGAATTCACTGCCACTTTTGCGCGTGAACCTGGGTCACGAGCACCACCAACAATCTCAATTAAATTTTGATCAACTTCCGGCACTTCGAGCTTGAACAGCTCAACCAGAAATTCAGGATCGGTACGACTAACAAATAACTGTGGACCACGGATTTCGGCACGTACTTCGCGTAAGTATCCACGTAGGCGATCACCCGGGCGTACAGCCTCACGAGGAATCATATCTTCACGAGAGATAAATGCTTCAACATTATCGCCCAGATCCAGATGTACATTACCGCGCTCAACACGTTTTACTGTACCCATTACCAGTTCACCTTCACGATCTTTGTAGGCTTCAACCACGCGTGAACGCTCTGCTTCACGAACTTTCTGAACGATAACCTGTTTTGCAGTTTGAGCAGCAATACGACCAAACTCAACAGAGTCAATCTGATCTTCTATGTATTCACCAATCTGAATCTCGGGTTCATCAACTTGCGCAGCTTCGATGGTAATTTCTGAAAGAGGGTTTTCCATCGGCTCATCAGAAGAAATTACCAACCAGCGTCTAAACGTATCGTAGTCACCGGTCTCACGGTCGATATCAACACGAACTTCAATTTCTTTACCACTTTTCTTACGCGTAGCCGAAGCCAAAGCTGCTTCAATGGCCTCGAAGATGATCTCTTTGTCGATACCTTTTTCATTCGACACCGCATCAGCGACGTAGAGAATATCCTTGTTCATGTTATATAACCCTCATTATTTCTTATCAAAATCAGGTACCAGTCTGGCCTTGTCGATTGCTGTAACAGGCAAACGTACCTCTTTATTTTCACATTCAATGATGACTAAATCGTCTTCAATGCCGTTTATACGGCCTTTAAAATTTCGCTGCCCTTCAAAAATCATACTGGTTTTAATCTTGGCTACTTCACCGGTAAAACGCTCGAAATCTTCAACACGCCGTAAAGGCCTGTCCATGCCCGGTGATGAAACTTCCAGATTAAACTTTCCCGGTACAGGATCTTCAACATCCAGTATCGCACTGATCTGACGACTAACCGCAGAACAGTCTTCAACCAGAATACCGTCTTCTTTATCAATATATAAACGCAAAACACCATAATTCGGATTAGGATGATATTCAATTTCTATCAACTCATAACCCATGTCTTCTATAACAGGCTCAAACAACTCCCACAAATGAGACACACTACGTTGCATATTTTACTTTCCAATCACTACTGCGAATAAAATGTGATAAAAACTTTTTTACCACCAACAAAAAAGCCCCGTAAACGGAGCTTTTCCAAAACTTCTGGCAACCATGTATACATGAGACCAACAATCCCAGGTATCTCCGTACAGATAAACATGCACCATTTAAAAAAACTGGTAGCGGGGGCAGGATTTGAACCTACGACCTTCGGGTTATGAGCCCGACGAGCTGCCAGACTGCTCCACCCCGCAACGACGGCGCAAATAATACGGTTTTAACCCTGCGAATGCAAGTACAGTTTGATAAAACTAAGCAGTTAATCGCTAATTAAGCAAATACTGAGATACACAGCGACATCAGGCCGGCAGGATATAGACCCAGAGCTAACACCAGCAACGCATTTGTACTTAATGTGATTTGTATATCACGACCACAGCTCAATGGCTGATCATCCACCACATCATCAAAATACATAACCTTGATTACGCGTAGATAGTAGAAGACACCAATAATCGAGAAGAACACAGCAACCAGTGCCAGCCAGACCATGTCAATCTGCACTACCATATTGAGCACTGCCAGTTTTGCCCAGAAGCCGACGGTAGGCGGAACACCGGCCATGGATAACATCAGCACCATCATCAGGAAGGCGAACCAGGGACTGCGCTGATTCAGACCTTTAAAATCATCAATATTTTCAGCTTCAAAGCCCTTTCGTGCTAGCAGCATGATAATACCAAATGCACCTAAGGACATTAACGCATAGGTAATGGTGTAGAACATTGCTGAGGCATAAGCTTCATTGGTTCCAACCAGTATACCCAGCAGGATAAAGCCAACGTGTGAAATAGTCGAATAGGCCAACATGCGCTTAATATTGGTCTGAGCAATGGCTATGATGTTACCAGTCGCCATCGACAATATTGAAAGAATAATTAGCATTTGCTGCCAGTCGGTATGCAATTCACCCATGGCCTCAACCAGCAGGCGCATGATCATAGCAAAACCGGCCAGCTTGGGCGCAGTACCAATAAACACGGTCACCGCAGTAGGTGAGCCCTGATACACATCAGGCACCCACATATGAAATGGCACGGCGCCCAGCTTGAACGCCAAAGCCACCAGAATGAAGACCAGCGCGAAAACCATACCAATACGTGAATCATCGGCTTGAGTAATGGCAACGGCAATATCGGAAAGCATAAGGCTACCGGATAAGCCGTATAGAATTGACATACCGTAGAGCAGCATGCCGGAAGCAATGGCGCCGAGTACAAAGTACTTCATCGCCGCTTCTGAAGCATTACCATTATCACGATTGAAAGCCACCATGGCATAGAGACACAATGACAGTAATTCCAGACCCAGATATATCATCAATAAATTATTCGCTGATACCATCAGCATCATGCCAAGCACAGCAAACAGACCCAGTACGTAATACTCACCTTTAAAAATATTACGATCTTTTAAGTATTCTCTGGAGTAAACAAAAGTGACGAAAGATAATGCCAAAATAAACAGTTTCAGCACAATCGACAAACTATCCTGAACAAACATGCCATTGAAAGCGATTTCGCGGCCATCGACCGGCACCGTCATTACCAGCACAAAGGTGCCGATCAATGTCAGTTGAGATAAAAAATAACTGAAATCGCGTTTAGCGTCGCTGATAAAGACATCAACCACCAACACCAGGCAAGCCATAGCCAACAGAAAGATTTCTGGCCATGCTGTTACGTAATTGAGTGCTTCGAGTGTCATTGAATAACCTTGTCCAAATAATTAACTTGTCTATTTATATTTTTGATACAGCAATGTGCTGTAATAAATTTTCAATCGTGGCATGCATGACCTCAACCACTGGTGCAGGCCACAGGCCCATCACCAATACAGCTATAGCCAAAATAGACATGATCACGAATTCACGTTGATTTAGATCTTTTAAAGCACGCACATTATCATTGGCGACTTCACCGTAAAAAACACGTTTCACCATCCACAGAGTATAAGCCGCACCCAATATCAGCGTTGTTGCTGCAAGGAAGGCATACCAGAAGTTAGCGTGGAAGCTGGCGATGATCACCATAAACTCACCGACGAAACCGGAAGTGCCAGGCAAGCCTGCATTAGCCATCGAGAAGAAAACAGCAAAGGCAGCAAAGATCGGCATGGTATGCACCACACCACCATAATCCTGAATATTACGAGTGTGCATACGATCGTAAAGCACGCCAATCATGAGGAACATGGCTCCAGAAATAAAACCATGCGAAATCATTTGTACCATGGCACCCTCAACGGCCAGAATTGCACCACTGCCGTCTGTATTGGCAGGATTTTCCCAAATCTGGAAAACCACGAACAGACCCAGAGTCACAAAACCCATGTGTGCAATCGATGAATAAGCCACCAGTTTTTTCATATCCTTCTGCACCAGCGCAACAAAACCGATATAAACCACTGCCACTAATGACATGGTGATGATCAACCAGTCAAGCGCATGACTGGCATCGGGCGTGATTGGCAGACTAAAGCGCAGAAAACCATAACCACCAATCTTCAGCATGATCGCCGCCAGTATCACCGAACCACCTGTAGGTGCTTCAACATGAGCATCTGGCAGCCAGGTATGCACTGGCCACATTGGTACTTTCACGGCAAATGCCATAAGGAAGGCGATAAAGATTAATAACTGCTCATCCATACTCAACTTCATCGCATGCATATCGAGAATAGCGAAACTGCCACCCTGATAATACATATAGATCAACGCAACCAGCATGAACACGGAACCGATGAAAGTATAAATAAAGAATTTAATGGTCGCGTAAACCCGGCGTTCACCACCCCAGACACCGATAAGAATAAACATCGGCACCAGCATGCCTTCCCAGAAGACGTAGAATAAAATTGAATCCAGTGCGGCAAACACACCTATCATCAAGCCTTCCATGATCAAAAAAGCAGCCATGTACTGAGCCGGTTTTTTCTTGATGACCTCCCAGCCAGCGATGATAGTCAATATCATGGTGAACGTGGTCAGGATAATCAACGGCATGGAAATACCATCAACACCAAAGTGATAATAAATATTAAATGCTGATATCCACTCGTGGCGCTCGACAAACTGCATTTCAGCCGTGCTGGAATTAAATCCGGTATACAGACCCAGGCTCAGGATAAAAGTAACAACCGCAATCACCAGGGCCAGGCGACGAACGCCCGCAGCATCGCCCTTGTCTCCAGACAACAATACGGCGATACCTCCTAATATAGGTACCCAAACTGTGAGGCTAAGCAATGGCCAATCGGCAAACATATAAAACCCTTTTCAGTAACCAGTCTAAATTCTAAAAAATTAAAGTATGACAAACATCGTCAGCAACGCCAGCACGCCAATAATCATGGCAAATGCATAGTGATACAGCAGACCTGTTTGTACTTTTCTTGCAATACCCGAGAACCAGTAAACAACTTTGGCTGAACCATTGACGAAGAAACCGTCGATAACCATCATGTCACCTACCTTCCACAAACGATCACCCAGACCACGACTACCACCGCCAAATGCCCAGGCATTAAAATCATCTATGTAATATTTATTATCCAGCAGTTTGTGCAACCAGGAGAATTTCTTCACAAAGAAATCAGCGCTGCCTGGTTGTTTGATATACATCCACCAGGCAGTAATCACACCCGCCGCGGCAAAATACAAAGCAGGACCTGTAAAACCATGCTCAACAAAAGCCCAAACACCGTGGAAGCCCTGACTAAATTCAGCCAGAGCAGTGTGTGAAGCACTGACAAATATCGCATCACCGAAATAATCGCCAAAAACCATATTTCTAACCGTAAGACCACCAATGATGACGGATGGGATAGCCAATGCAATCAAAGGTCCAGTAACAACCCATGGAGTTTCGTGCAAATGATCTTTAGTGTGTTGGTCCATGCGCTCTTCACCGTGGAACACCATAAAGAACATACGGAAGGAATAAAACGCAGTAATAAACACACCACCCAGTACAGCGTAATAAGCAATTTCGTGACCCGCAAGATTAGAGTGATGCACGACTTCAATAATCGAATCCTTGGAAAAGAAACCCGAAGTACCGGGGAATCCGATTAAGGCCAGTGAGCCGACCAATGATGTCCAATAAGTGATCGGTAGATATTTTTTCAGCCCGCCCATCTTGCGCATATCCTGCTCATGGTGCATGGCGATAATTACCGAACCCGCGGCCAAAAATAACAAAGCTTTAAAGAAGGCATGCGTCATCAAATGAAAGATCGCAACCGAATAAGCCGAGGCACCCAGTGCCACCGTCATATAACCTAATTGCGAAAGCGTTGAATAAGCCACTACGCGTTTGATGTCATTTTGCACTACACCTATCAGCCCCATGGAGAATGCGGTAATCGCACCAATCACCATGACGAAACTCAATGCCGCATCCGAGTATTCAAACATCGGCGACATACGTGTCACCATGAAGATGCCGGCAGTGACCATGGTGGCTGCATGAATCAACGCAGAAATAGGGGTTGGGCCTTCCATCGAATCCGGTAGCCAGACGTGCAAAGGTACCTGTGCTGATTTACCCATAGCGCCGATGAATAACATAATGCAGATCACTGAAATCACATTCCAGTCGACACCGGGGAAAATACTCATGGTCTGTGATGACAGACCATCAACCTTGCTAAACACTTCGGCGTAATCCAGTGAACCGGTATACATAACTACGGCGGCAATGCCCAGAATAAAACCAAAGTCACCAACACGGTTAACCAAAAAGGCTTTCATATTGGCATAAACGGCGGTCGGGCGAACCGACCAGAAACCAATCAACAGATAAGAAACCAGACCTACCGCTTCCCAGCCGAAGAACAATTGCAGGAAGTTGTTCGACATCACCAGCATCAGCATGGAGAAAGTAAACAGGGAAATATAACTGAAGAAACGCTGATAAGAATTTGTACCCGCCAACGAGTCTTTCGGCCAGTTATGCTCATCATCAGCCATGTAACCAATGGTATAAACGTGCACCGCCAGTGACACACCGGTCACCACCGCCATCATCATCACGGTCAGGTTGTCGATCAGGAAGCCAATTTCAAATCGCATACCTTCGGAAATCATCCAGGTATAAACCGTCGCGTTATAAGCTTCTGCGCCATTGAATACATGGTGGTTCAACGCTAGCAGCGCCAGCACAAATGACGTACCAACACCGAGGATCGTTGCTGTGTGCGCGCCCTTGCGTCCAATGTAACCGCCAAAAAATCCAGCGATGATTGCGCCCATAAGAGAGGCCAGTGGTATAGCTAGATATAACGATTCCATACTAACCCTTCATCTCATTGAGTTGATCAACATCGATGCTTCGACGATTGCGGAACAGCACCACTAATATAGCCAGACCAATAGCAGCTTCAGCAGCGGCAACGGTTAATATAAAGAAAACGAATATTTGGCCAGCGGTGTCATTCAAATAATGCGAGAACGCGATGAAGTTAATATTAGCGGCCAACAACATCAACTCGACACACATCAATAAAACGATGACATTTTTTCTATTCAGAAAAATACCGGCAATACTGATGGCAAACAAAATTGCCGCCAGCGTTAGATAACTTGACAGGGATACAGTCAGCATAATAATTACTCCTTCGCCTCAGCATCCATTTTGACAATACGCAAACGGTCATTACGTTTCACTTTTATCTGTTTGCCCGGTGTCTGGTATTTGGTCTTTGGTCGGCGACGCAGGGTCAGCGAAATGGCCGCGACAATCGCTACCAGCAAAATCACTGAAGCAATTTCAAATGGCAGCACATATTGGGTATATAAAATACGCCCCAGTTCTTTGGTATTACTGTAATCGGCATCATGACGCACGGCCTGTTGCAATGAATCATCCGCCAGCACATCCGGGCCAACAGGACCTACTACCCAGATCATCTGCGCCGCCAGAATCAGTGCGATCAAGGCACCTATGGGCAGATAACGAACAAAGCCTTTGCGCATTTGCTCAATATTAATGTCCAGCATCATCACTACAAACAGGAACAACACCATTACCGCACCAACATAAACCAGCACCAGTACGATGGCGAGGAACTCTGCTTCCAGCAGGATCCAGAGCGCAGAGCAGGCAAAAAATGCCAGCACCAGCGACAAAGCCGAGTGCACAGGATTACGTGCTGTAATCACACCCAATGCTGCAACAATCAGCAGGGTAGCGAATAAATAAAAATTGAAATCAATAAAAGTCATAATTATCTATACTTCGCATCAGCGGCTTTATTGGCGGCAATTTCGGTTTCGTACTTATCACCGATTTCCAGCAACTTGTCCTTGGTCATAATTTGCTCACCCTTTTCTTCAAAGTGGTATTCAAAAATATGTGTTTCAACAATCGCATCTACTGGACACGCTTCTTCACAGAAGCCACAATAAATGCATTTAAATAAATCGATATCGTAACGAGTAGTTCGACGCGAACCATCTTCACGTTCTGCCACATCAATGGTAATCGCCAGCGCCGGACACACTGCTTCACATAACTTACAGGCGATACAACGCTCTTCACCGTTGGCATAACGACGCTGCGCATGCAGACCACGAAAACGTGGTGACATGGGTGTTTTTTCTTCCGGGTACTGAACAGTAATCTTGCGTGAAAAGAAATATTTCCCGGTCAGACTCAAGCCCTTGAGCAATTCCCAGAGCGTAAAACTCTTAATAAAATGTGCGATTGCTTTCATCATTAAACCGCCCATGGCCCCCATTGCATAACCGACATAACTGCTTCCACAAATATCCAGACGATGGTTACAGGAATAAACACTTTCCAACCTAAACGCATTATCTGATCATAACGATAACGAGGGAAGGTCGCACGGAACCAGAGGAAACAGAAAATAAAGAAGGCGGTTTTACCAAAGAACCACAGCATACTGGTTTCAGCCAGAAACGAGCCCTGTGCAAACGCCATGCTTTCGAAGGGTGATAACCAGCCACCCAAAAACATCAAAGAGGTCAGTGCTGAAATCAGAATAATGTTGGCATATTCTGCGAGGAAGAAAATCGCGAATGCCATACCAGAATATTCAACGTGGAAACCGGCGACGATTTCAGACTCACCTTCGGCGACATCAAAAGGCGCACGGTTTGTTTCAGCGACGCCAGAAATAAAGTAAACAAAAAACAATGGCAGCAATGGCCAAACAAACCAGTTGCCCATACCACCAGCCTGAGCTTCGACAATATCACTCAAATTTAAACTACCACTGGCCATCAACACACCGACCAGCGCAAAACCCATGGCAATTTCATAAGCGACAATTTGCGCACCAGCACGCAGCGCACTCAAAATTGCATACTTGGAATTAGATGCCCAGCCCGCAATGATGACGCCGTAAACACCAATCGAAGTTAAAGCCAGCACATACAACAAACCGGCATTAATTTCGGTTAAGGCCATGCCGCGATCAAAAGGTATTACTGCCCAGGCTGCTAGCGCTGGAGCAATAGATAGTACTGGCGCTGTCAGGAATAAAAATTTATTGGCTTTAGTCGGAAGAATAACTTCTTTCATCATCAGCTTGAGCGCATCTGCGATAGGCTGACCAAGACCCCAAAGTCTGAAACCAAAGAAACCGACACGGTTCGGACCAATACGCACTTGCATGGCACCGATCACTTTACGCTCTGCATAAGTCACGTAAGCCACTGACAGCATTAGGGGAACAAGAATCAAAACAATTTTGGCAACAATCTGGATATAAACTGGCAACCAGTTCCAGAAAGTAATCAATGATTCGGGTATAAATTCAATCATCATTTACACCTTTTCCACTTTGATGGCAGCGAACGCATCGCCCAGCTGATCAGCACCATTGACAGCCATCGGAATCCAGGCTGAACCATTGGGGATACTGTCATCAATCACTAAATTCATTTTCGCATTGCTATCGCCCTGAGTTACGGATACGTTTTCACACTCCGTTACAGCGAGATGCTCAGCTTCTGCTGAATTGATTCGCAGGCAAAGCGATTGTGCATCACTGGCTTTTTGTAATGAAGTTGCACGGCGTAATAAAGCATCACCGGCATACATGGGCACATCACCTGAGCGCATTAACTCATCGGCGGCATTAATCTCAACAACTTCAACTTCAGCCGATGTCGCGTTATTCAATTCAATGGACTCGCATAAGGTGCGAAGTTCGTTACGCACCTCTTCCGAAGACATATAGTCAAATTCTTTTTGATCGAGCAGGTTCGCCAAAACACGCAGAATTTTCCACGCAGGTCGTGACTCACCCTGCGACGGGCAAGCGCCATTAAAGCTTTGCCACAAACCTTCGACATTAACAAACGTGCCCGAAGTTTCCGCAAACGTAGCTGCAGGCAATAAAACGTTAGCCGTTTCACGCAATTCGGGTGAATCAAACGCTGTGATGGCAACCACCATTTCAGCCTGCGCTAACGTGTCTTTCATGGCGTGCACGCTATCGAGCTCAGGCTCCACATTAAGCAGAATCACCGCCGCTGGAGATTGATTTTTAATATCGCCCGCGTGGTATCCCTGAACAACATTTTCGCTTTCACCCGCAGCAGCACGATGCGGTACTGCGCCAGCCAGCCAGGCACCAGCAGTATTCGCACCTTCACTTAGGTAACCCAGCGCACTGCCTGTTTCTATTGCAATCGCTTCGGCCAAAGCACGTAGTACAGAATAATTAGGATGCATGCTGGCAAGGTTACCCAGCAACACCGTTGCTTTGTTAGCAGACTTCAACTGACTAACAATGGCTTTGTGTTCAACCGTTGGTTTCAAACCCGTCAGCATTTTTTTCAGGTGCGATGCCATAGCATGTTTTGATGCCTTATAAGACGCGGCAGCAATCATAGCCAGCTCATTGACCAGGTGTTGTTGCGCAACCGAAATATTGCTGGCGACAGGAAAGTTAAATTCGTAAGCACGTGGATTTACAAAACTAATTTGCGCTGCATTGTTAATCGCCGCCTTTCTTAAGCGGTGCGAAATCATCGGTTGTTCTTTACGAACATTGGAACCGATTAATAATGCCGCGTTCAGATTTTCCAAATCTTCAATATTCTGACCCAGCCACGGCATTACCGGTGCTGAACCCTGACCACTAAAATCAGACTGGCGCAGACGGTGATCGATATTGCCGCTGCCCATAGAGCGCATCAATTTCTGCGTCAGATATAATTCTTCAAGCGTTGAATTAGGTGAGACTAAAGCGGCAATTTTATCTGCACCCTGCTCTTCGTCTTCAAGTATTGCTTTAATCTTGTCACTGGCGAGACCCATAGCGGTGTCCCAGTCGGTCTGCTTCCATTCGCCATTATGCTTAACCATTGGTGTGGTCAAACGGTCTTCACTATTAATACCTTCATAACTGAAACGATCACGATCTGAAATCCAGACTTCATTCAGCGCTTCATTATCGCGAGGTACAACACGAACCACATCATTACGCGAGGTGTGTACGAATACATTTGAACCGACACAATCGTGTGGCGCAACTGAAGCATGCTGAATCATTTCCCAGGCACGTGCTGAATATCGTGAAGGCTTAGCTGTTAGTGCACCTACAGGACACAAATCAATCACGTTACCAGATAGCTCTGACGTCACCGCACTATTCATGAAGGTCGCAATACAGGCGCGATCACCACGACTGGTCATACCCATTTCACGGACACCGGCAATTTCTTCACCGAAACGAACACAACGCGTGCAATGGATACAACGTGTCAATTCAGTTGCAATCAGCGGACCGATACTCTTATCAAAAACGACGCGTTTGCCTTCAGAATATTGTGAAACATCCTGACCATAAGCCATGGCCACATCCTGTAATTCACACTCGCCACCCTGATCACAGATAGGGCAATCTAAGGGATGATTAATCAGCAGGAATTCCATCACCGATTTCTGCGCCGCTTTGGCCGCAGCCGATTTAGTATGCACGACCATGCCTTCCATAACTGGCGTCGCACAGGCAGGCATTGGTTTTGGTGCTTTCTCAACTTCAACCAGACACATGCGGCAGTTCGCGGCCACGGTCAATTTTTCGTGGTAACAAAAACGCGGTACACGAATATTTTCTTTGTCAGTAACATTGATCAGCATGGCACCTTTAGGCGCTTTCAGCTCCTGACCATCGACTGTGATTGTAACCAGTTCTTCTGTCATTACGCCGCCTTCACCATGCTTTTCTTATGTTCAACATAGTATTCAAATTCTTCTCGGAAGTGTTTCAGGAAACTACGCACCGGCATCGCCGCGGCATCACCTAAAGCACAAATTGTTCGTCCTTCAATTTTGCTAGCCACATCATCAAGTTTGGCAATATCTTCATATGTACCCTTACCTTCAACAATACGTGTCAGCATACGATACAACCAGCCTGTGCCTTCGCGACATGGCGTACATTGACCACAGGATTCTGAAAAGTAAAAACGTGAAATACGTTGCAGCGCCTTAACCATGTCGGTAGTTTCATCCATAACGATAACCGCACCAGAACCCAACATAGAGCCAGCCTCAACAACGGAGTCGTAATCCATGTTGGCACCCATCATAATATCTCCGGGAACCACCGGCACGGATGAACCACCTGGAATCACGGCCTTCAAGCGTTTGCCTTCACGCACACCACCTGCCAGCGCCAGCAAATCCTTGAATGAGGAGCCCATTGGAATTTCAAAATTACCCGGATTATTGACGTGACCGGAAACTGAAAATAATTTAACGCCACCATTATTGGGAATACCCAGATCAGCAAACCACTTGCCACCGTTACGAATAATCGACGGCACCGATGACAAAGTTTCGGTGTTGTTAATCGTAGTCGGTTTTCCATACAAACCAAAGTTGGCAGGAAATGGTGGTTTAAATCGTGGCAGACCACGTTCACCTTCCAGCGAATTCAGCAGGGCTGTTTCTTCACCGCAAATATAAGCACCCGCACCTAATGAGGCATGAAGATCGATACTGACATCACTGCCTAAAATTTTCTCACCCAGCAATCCATTTTTATAAGCTTCATCCAGTGCTGCCTGAAAATGCTGCGCAGGCTCGTCCATAAATTCGCCACGCATGTAGTTGTAACCAACATCAGCACCCATGGCATAACAGGCAATCGCCATACCTTCAACTAATGCATGAGGATTAAAACGCAAAATATCTCTATCTTTACAGGTGCCCGGCTCACTTTCGTCTGAGTTACAAACCAGATACTTTTGCACCGGTGCAGTCCGTGGCATAAAACTCCATTTCAAACCAGTAGGGAAACCCGCACCACCACGACCACGAAGACCGGAAGCTTTAACTTCTTCGATTACATCTTCGGGTGAAATCTTTTCTGTCAGAATTTTACGCCAGGCTTCGTAACCGCCTACTTTCAAATAATTTTCATACGACCAGGGCCGATCTTCAAATTTGAGCGTGGCGTAACAAACTTGCACTTTTGTAAGGTCGCTCATCATTTCAGCCCGTCCAGAATCTCATCCACCTTTTTAGTGGTGAGTTTTTCATGATAAACATGATCAACCTGCATCATCGGACCGCCAGCACAGGCAGCCAGACACTCTTCTTCAACCTTGAGATAAATACGACCATCTTCCGTACTCTCTCCCAGTTTAATGCCCAGTTTTTTCTCAACATGATCGACAATGTTCTGAGACCCCATCAACATGCAACATATATTGGTACATATCGCAACGTTGTGTCGCGCTACCGGTTTCAATTCATACATCGAATAAAAACTGGCGACTTCATAAACTTCAATTTTTGCCAGATCAAGATAAGCAGCCACTGCATCCATCAGTTCATTAGTCAGGAAACCTTTGTTTTCATGCTGCACAACATTGAGCGCACCCAGCAAAGCCGATTTCTGTTTACCTTGAGGGAACTTGGCAATCAGCGCATCAATTTCTTTGCGACTGTGTTTCGATAATTGTGTATTTTCTGTAGTCATAAGCTCAACGATCCACGTCGCCAAATACAATATCCTGCGTACCAATAATGGCAACCACGTCGGCCAACATATGCCCCTTGGTCATTTCATCCATGGCAGAAATATGTACAAAACTGGGTGGACGAATTTTCATGCGGTATGGTTTGTTGGCGCCATCGGAAACCAAATAGATACCAAACTCACCTTTGGGATGTTCTGTGGCTACATAAGCCTCGCCCTTGGGCAAACAAAAACCTTCAGTAAATAATTTGAAGTGATGAATCAGCGATTCCATATCTGCTTTCATGCCTTCGCGACTTGGTGGTGTTACTTTGTGATCTTGCAGCATCACTGGACCATCATTTTCACGCAACCATTTAATACACTGCTTGATGATGCGATTAGACTGACGGAATTCTTCCATACGAATAATATAACGATCATAACAATCGCCATTGGTACCTACGGGTATATCAAAGTTCATACGATCATAAACTTCGTACGGTTGTTTTTTGCGTAAATCCCACTCAACACCTGAACCACGCAACATCGGACCGGTAAAACCAAGTGCCATTGCACGCTCTGGTGTGACGATACCAATATCAACGGTACGCTGCTTCCAGATACGGTTGTCGGTTAGCAGTGTTTCGTATTCATCAACGTATTTAGGAAAGCGCTCGGTAAAATCCTCGAGGAAATCGAGCAAAGAACCCTGACGATTTTCATTGAGTTTGCTCACTTCACGTTTGTTATGCCACTTTGATTTTTCGTACTGCGGCATAGTGTCAGGCAGATCGCGCGCAACACCACCGGGGCGGAAGTAGGTCGCATGCAAACGCGCGCCGGAAACTGCTTCGTAAGCATCCATCAAATCTTCACGCTCACGGAAAGCGTAAAGGAACATGGTCATCGCACCCACGTCCAGGGCATGCGCGCCAATCCATAATAAATGGTTCAGGATACGGGTAATCTCTGCAAACATGACACGAATATATTGCGCACGTTCAGGACATTCCACACCCAGCATTTTTTCCATGGCCAGAACATAACTGTGTTCGTTACACATCATCGATACGTAGTCGAGTCGATCCATGTAACCGATACTTTGATTATAAGGTTTAGATTCGGCCAGTTTTTCTGTGGCACGATGCAACAGGCCCACATGCGGGTCGGCACGTTGAATAACTTCACCATCCATTTCCAGCACCAGACGTAGTACGCCATGCGCTGCAGGATGAGCGGGGCCGAAATTCAATGTGTAATTACGAATTTCAGGCATCAGAATTCTCCTCACTCGCTACTGGAGTTTCTGTTTCAAAACGGTCATCTTCCCGAATAACTTTAGGCACAAGCACACGTGGTTCGATGGTGACTGGTTGATAAATCACGCGCTTCTGCTCTTCGTCATAACGCATTTCAACATGGCCGATCAACGGGAAATCTTTACGGAAAGGATGACCAACAAAACCATAGTCGGTCAGGATGCGACGTAAATCAGGATGACCTTCAAACATAATACCGAACAAATCAAAAGCCTCACGCTCAAACCAGTTAGCAACTGGCCAGAGATCAACCACAGAGGGCACCATCGGCGCAAACTCATCTTCGCAATAAACACGAACACGCATACGCTGGTTATTCGTTATCGACAGAAAATGATAAACCGCAGCAAAGCGTGGACGATCAGTGCAAACCTGTGCGGGTGCTTCACCAAAACGTAAACGTGCATTCACGGCTGAATCAACACCACGACTAAAACCCGTGGACGATGATTCTTTAGTTGCCCATTCACAACTACCGTATTCAGAGTAATCTACGCCACAAACATCGATCAATTGCTCGAAAGCAAATTGTTTGTCATCACGTAAGGTTTTACAAACACTCAGTAAATCCATAGCCGCCACTTCAACAGTGACTTCCTTGAATTCAACGATATTTGATTGCAATGTAGAACCAAATGTCTTCTGCAAGCGATCAGATAATTGCTGGATACGTGTCGTCATCAGGCTTCCTGAGGCTGACGGGCAATCGTGTTAGTACGGCGAATCTTGTTCTGCAATTGCATGATGCCATAGAGCAGCGCTTCTGCTGTTGGCGGACAACCGGGAACATAAATATCGACAGGAACAATTCGGTCGCAACCTCGTACCACCGAATAAGAATAATGATAATAACCACCGCCGTTGGCACAAGACCCCATAGAGATCACCCAGCGAGGCTCAGCCATCTGGTCATAAACTTTACGCAAAGCAGGAGCCATTTTGTTACACAGCGTACCGGCAACAATCAGCACATCGGACTGACGTGGGCTAGGACGGAAAATAATGCCGAAGCGGTCAAGGTCATAACGCGAAGCACCTGCCTGCATCATTTCTACCGCACAGCAGGCCAGGCCAAAAGTCACTGGCCATAAAGAACCGGTGCGCGCCCAGTTGATAAGGCCGTCAAGCTGAGTGGTAGCGAAGCCCTGATTAAACTTACCTTCTATTCCCATTCCAGCGCCCCTTTTTTCCACTCGTAAATAAAGCCAATAACAAGAATACCTAAAAATATTCCCATAGCGACGAGACCGAACATGCCGATATCATCGAGCACGATAGCCCAGGGGAAAAGGAACGCGATTTCTAAATCAAAAATAATAAACAGAATGGCAACCAGGTAATAACGCACGTCGAATTTCATGCGCGAGTCCTCGAAGGCCTCGAAACCACATTCGAAGGGGGAGTTTTTAGCCGCATCGGGCTTGTGAGGCGCCAATAAATAACCGCCCAGGAAAATGGGGCCAATACCAACCATTAAACCTATGGCGAGAAAAATCAGTACCGGCAAATAATTCTCTAACATTTTAACCCCACGAATTCACTGCTTTTCAGCAAGTCTCGTTATTTTTTATAGTTATTCGCAATCCGCAATCCTTGCGAGGTACTCTAGCAGAACACCTGTCCATCACCAAATTTGGTGCCGATGGCCGGAGTCGAACCGGCACAGCTTTCGCCACACGCCCCTCAAGCGTGCGTGTCTACCAATTTCACCACATCGGCTGTATTTATATCTTTTAGTCCGATTATTCTGCGGCGGGAGGTACGTCGCTTTCAACAGGAGCATCTACCGCTGCTGGCACATCACTTTCAACGGGAACATCTGCAGGCATTGGCACACCACCAAAAGATTCAGCAGCCTGGTCGGTAACTACAGCAGCCTCTGAACTTACTTCGATAGTATCTATAACGCTGGCTGGAGCCTCACGATGCCCTGCCAGATAAGCCAAAGCGATGCTATTGAGAAAGAAGCAGGTAGCAAGTATAGCCGTACTCTTACTCAAAAAATTGGATGAACCACTAGCACCGAATACTGAGCCAGCACCACCGCCACCACCGCCAAAAGTTGCACCTTCGCTCGCACCTTTGCCCTTCTGCAACAGGATCAGGCCAATAATGGCTACTGCCATAAACACCTGCAAAATCAACAGTATTACATCTAAATTCACAATAATTATCCTTGTCCTGCTGAACAAATAACTAAAAAGTCTTCGGCTTTTAGCGAAGCGCCACCGATCAAACCACCATCAATATCGGGCTGCGATCTCAATTCTGCAGCATTAGCTGAATTCATGCTGCCACCGTATAAAATTCTCAAACCTTCAGCAATGACTTTATCCTGCTCAGCAATTTTGTTACGAATAAAGGCATGCACTTCCTGGGCTTGCTCAGGTGACGCTGTCTTGCCCGTACCAATCGCCCAAACCGGCTCGTAAGCGAGCACAGCATTAGCCAAAGATGCCACACCATCTGAATTCAAAATCGCGTCAATCTGACGACCAACAACTTGCTCAGTGATGCCCTGCTCGCGCTCTTCCAGCGTTTCACCGATGCAGAAAATAGGCTTGAGGCCATTTTTCAGAACCGCGCCGTATTTAATCGCGGTCACTTCATCAGTTTCACCGTACATAGCACGACGTTCAGAATGACCGATGATGACATATTCACAACCCACGTCTTTCAACATCGGACCTGAAACTTCACCAGTAAATGCACCCGCATCCTGATCACACATATTCTGCGCACCCAGTTTGATGCCAGAATCACCAATTGCATCGGCGACTGAAGGGATATATACAAAGGGAGGGCAAACTACAACTTCAGCATTAACTCCACCCATGCCAGCCTTAATACCGTTCATCAATTCTTTTACGCTATCGCTGGAACCGTTCATCTTCCAGTTACCCGCTACCATAGGCTGACGCATTGTATTCTCCACTATATTCAAAGGTGGCAAAGGATACCTGTCAGCACCCAAGAAATCAATAATGATAAGAGGTTAATCGATGAATATAGAAGGCTTTGGATGAACTAATTGAACAAAACCGTACAAATCAGGCTGCTGCGACCGAATCAGCAATACTCTGCGTTAAGGCATGCACCATGGTTTCATCTTCACCTTCCACCATTACCCTGATCAATGGCTCAGTACCGGATGGGCGCAACAACACCCTGCCCCGACCATCGAGCTGCTGCTCGGCCTGCTGTAACACTGATTTTACCTGCTCAGATTCGAGCGGGTTAGCCTGACCATTCAAAGGCACATTAATCATATGCATGGGCATTTTCTTCATGCCTGACCTGGCCTCACTCAGTGTTTTTCCGGTTTCAGCCAAATAAGCCAGTACCTGTAGGGCCGAGACAATACCATCACCGGTGGTGGTTCGATCAAGACAGATAATATGCCCCGACGACTCCCCCCCCAGCATCCAGCCTTTCTGATTAAGGCTTTCGAGCACGTAGCGGTCACCGACATTGGCACGAACGAACTCTAGCTCCATTTCCTTGATCGCCAGCTCCAGCCCCATATTGCTCATTAAAGTACCGACCACACCTTTAATATCGTCACCTGAATGCAACCTTGCTTTTGCAATGATATAGAGCAGCTCATCACCATCGATGATCTCACCATCCGCATCCACCATGATAAGTCGATCACCATCACCATCAAGTGCAATACCTAGATCAGCACTCTGCTCTTTGACTACTTTCTGCAAATGCCCGGGATGGGTTGAGCCTCTGTATGCATTGATGTTGATACCATCAGGCTCAGCCCCCTCGACAACCACACTGGCTCCCAGCTCAGTCAGTACCTGCGGCGCAATATTGTAAGTTGCTCCATTGGCGCAATCGATCACGATATTCATGCCGGTAAATTTTGTCGTCAACGGAATGGTAGCCTTACACGCCTCGATATATCGCCCCTGAGCATCGTTAACACGTTGAGCCTTACCTAATTCGAACGAATCCACCGTCGTCATCGGCGAATCAAACATGGCTTCGATTTGAAACTCCAAATCATCTGCCAGCTTACTACCTTCAGCAGAGAAAAATTTTAGACCATTATCGTAGAAAGGGTTGTGCGACGCACTGATGACAATGCCCGCAGAGGCATGTAATGTTCTTGTTAGATAAGCAATACCCGGTGTCGGCATTGGTCCCAATAAGCGCACATCCACGCCGGCTGCCGACAACCCCGCTTCCAGCGCCGATTCAAACATGTAACCCGAAATACGCGTATCTTTACCGATTACCACCAGTTTCTCGCCCTGACTTGCCAGCACTTTACCTACCGCCCAACCCAACTTAAGAACCTGATCGGCGGTCATCAAACCTTCACCGACTTTGCCGCGAATACCGTCAGTACCAAAATATTTTTTCGTCATAACTACTTTTTTCCTAATAAAACGCTTCCATAACTCAGGCTAAACTTAATGCAAAGCCCCACAAATTTTTAAGGCATCACTGGTTTCTGCCACATCGTGAACACGAAACCATCGTGCACCTTTTCCATAAGCAATAACGGCCGCAGCGATACCACCAATCACTCTCTGATCAACAGGACGATCGAGAATCGTACCCAACATACTTTTACGAGAGAACCCAACCAATACGGGAAAGTCTAGCTCACAGAGTTCATTCAGTCGCGATAAAAGTTGTAGATTGTGCTCCAGTGTTTTACCAAAACCAAAACCGGGATCGAGCAATATTTGATCTGCGGCAATACCTGCATCCATGCAGATACTAGCTCTCGTTAGCAAAAAATCACGGACATCCATCATCACATCAGAATATTCAGGACTTTTCTGCATAGTACGAGGCTCACCCTGCATATGCATCAAACACACTGGCACACCCAGCTCCGCACAGCACTCCACCGAACCTGCAGCACGTAAAGCATTCACATCATTGACCATGTTCGCTCCTGCTTGTACCGCTGCTTTCATCACCACTGGCTTACTGGTATCGATTGAAATTGGAATATCCGACTGTCGACGAATCGCTTCAATCACCGACACAACTCGCTCAATTTCCTGAGAAGCTTCAACCGGCTGCGCCCCGGGACGCGTAGATTCACCACCGATATCAATCATCGAAGCACCCTGCGCCTGCATTTCCAGCGCACGAGCTACCGCTGCATCGATATGATCAAACTCACCACCATCAGAAAATGAATCTGGTGTGACATTTAATATGCCCATGATGACGGGCATGGTTCCAGCAATGAGCTGTTCAGTGATTAATGATGATGGTGGTGTTGTCACGTTGTAATCCAAAAAAACAAAGGGGGCAAATGCCCCCTTGATTATATCAAAACCACGAACTATCAGTGCTGACCTGCTGGCCCACCGATTGATCCATCTGATTTTTTATCAACATCTTTACCTTTTGCAGCACCACCAGAGTCTTTAGGCTCATCGTCACTAATATCAGTCCAGTCCTGAGGTGGTGGTGGCACATTACCCTGCATTAAGGCATCAATTTGGGATGCATCAATGGTTTCATACTTTATCAAAGCATCCGCCATCATGTGCAAAACATTCAGATTTTCTTTCAGAATTGTTTCTGCACGTTGATAGTTACGATCGATAAAAGCACGAATTTCTTCATCAATAATACGCGCAGTGTCATCACCCATGTTCTTATGCTGAGTCACAGATCGACCGAGGAAAACTTCGCCTTCATCTTCAGAATACGCCAAAGGGCCGAGACGATCAGACAGACCCCATTTAGTTACCATATTACGTGCAATAGTAGTAGCGCGTTCGATGTCGTTAGAGGCACCGGTGGTGACATTATCAGCGCCATTGATTAACTCTTCAGCAATACGACCACCAAACAACGTTGAGATCATACTCTCCAGCTGTTTTTTGCTCTGACTATAAGAATCCTCTTCCGGCAGAAACATAGTGACGCCCAGGGCACGGCCTCGAGGAATAATACTCACTTTGTAGACGGGGTCATGTTCAGGTACCAGTCGACCGACAATGGCATGGCCGGCTTCATGATAAGCCGTGTTTTTCTTCTCTTCTTCAGACATCACCATAGAGCGACGTTCCGCACCCATCATGATTTTATCTTTAGCGCGTTCAAAGTGAGACATATCCACTTCTTTGCAATTCTCGCGTGCCGCAAACAAGGCGGCTTCATTCACCAGATTCGCCAAATCGGCACCAGAGAAGCCAGGCGTGCCACGCGCAATAATCGATGGATTAACATCTTTGGCTTCAGGCACTTTACGAATGTGTACTTTTAAAATTTGCTCGCGACCACGAATATCGGGCAATGGCACCACCACCTGCCGATCAAAACGACCGGGGCGCAATAGAGCGGGATCGAGCACATCAGGGCGGTTAGTCGCAGCAATCACGATGACACCCTCATTGCCTTCAAAACCATCCATTTCAACCAGCAACTGGTTCAGTGTTTGCTCACGCTCATCATGACCACCACCAACACCAGCACCACGATGACGACCAACGGCATCGATCTCATCGATAAAAATAATACAGGGTGCATGTTTTTTAGCGGTCTCAAACATATCACGCACACGTGAGGCACCTACACCAACAAACATTTCAACAAAGTCAGAACCTGAAATAGTGAAAAATGGCACTTTCGCTTCACCGGCGATCGCCCGAGCCAATAAAGTTTTACCAGTACCCGGAGAACCCACCATCAACACGCCACTGGGAATTTTGCCGCCTAGCTTCTGGAATTTACTCGGGTCTTTTAAGAACTCAACCAGCTCGGCAACTTCTTCTTTGGCTTCTTCAGCACCGGCAACATCATCAAAAGTGACTTTAATCTGATCTTCACCCAGCATGCGAGCCTTGCTCTTACCGAACGACATGGCACCACGACCACCACCGCCGCCCTGCATCTGACGCATAAAGAATACCCAGACGCCAATCAACAACAGGAACGGGAACCATGAGATTAACATCTGCACCCAGATGGACTGACCTTCTGGCGGAGCGCCTGTTATTTCAACGTTATGTGACAATAAATCACCGATCATTGCGGTGTTACTGGTCTCAGGACTGTAGGTACTAAATGCACCGCCACTGCCCAACTTACCTTTTATATCACGACCATTAATCGCAGCCTGACTGACCTGACCCTGCTTCACCATATCAATGAAGGTTGAGTAAGGAATTACCTGAGATGGCGTTGTTGGCTTACTGAAATTGCTGAATACAGATAGTAAAACTACTGCAATAACAGCCCATAAAACCAGGTTTTTGGCTAGATCATTCAAACTACAACTCCAAAGTTGACTTAACTATATTAGATTTTCTTAACATTACTACAGTTTATAACCGGTTGCTAGCGCGTATATTTCCCGACTTCGCGCCCGCGAAGCCTTAGGTTTGCGCACTACCACCCTTGTAAAACTTTCTTGCAGCGCCTTATGGTATTCATCAAAACCTTCACCCTGAAACAGCTTAACCAGCATTCCCCCACCAGGCTTAAGCACGCGCTGCGACAAATCTAGCGTTAATTCAGCCAAATAATACGCTCGCGGAATATCGACGACATCCATGCCGCTAATATTGGGGGCCATATCTGAAAAAACAAGGTCCGCTTTATCTTTTCCTATGGATTCCATCAAATCATTGAGCGCTTCATCTTCCCTGAAGTCACCTTGTATGATGTGAACATCATCGATTGGTTCCATTGGCAAAATATCGAGAGCGATCATTCTGCCCTTTTTTCCCAATAGTTTGACCGCATATTCGGACCACCCCCCGGGCGCAGCACCGAGGTCAATTACCGTCATCCCTGGCTTTAATATGTGATCTTTCTCCTGAATCTCGATCAATTTATAAATAGCACGTGAGCGATAGCCGTCCTTCTGAGAACGCTGAACATATTCATCTTCAAAATGTTCTTTTAGCCATTTTTTACTGCTTTTACTGCGACTCATTGGTTATGACTCATGGTATAGTTCGCCACTTACAAATGCTCTCGGCTTATCAAAATATGTCTTTAACAAAAAATCAAATTAAAACTCTGCGTGGCCTCTGTCATTCACTCAAACCCGTCATCATGATTGGTCAAAAGGGACTAACCAGTGAAGTGCTTGATGAACTCGAAATTGCCATCAGCCACCACGAATTAGTAAAGATTAAGATCGCCATGGATGACCGCGATGCTCGAAAGGAAATGATAAAAAATATTTGCGAGCAAAGCCAATCAGAAAACGTGCAAGTTATCGGTAAGACAGTCTCTGTCTATCGTAAAAATACCGATAAGCCTGTTATTGAATTACCGAAATAAGAGATAGCCAGCAAAACCTATATATATTTTATCTCGACGATTTCAAGACTTCTCAAGCCACCAGGCGTTTGAATTTCAACCACATCATCCTGTTGTTTACCAATCAATGCACGCGCAATTGGCGAACTGATTGAAATCTTATTATTCTTGATATCCGCTTCATCTTCACCGACGATCTGATAGGTCAATTCATCACCAGTCTCTTCATCAGCCACTTCAACGGTTGAACCGAATACAACCTTGCCATTAGCATCAATGGTAGTCACGTCAATAATGATCGCATTACTAAGCTTGGCTTCGATATCTTTGATACGGCCTTCAATAAAACCCTGCTGCTCACGAGCAGCATGATATTCAGCGTTTTCTTTCAAATCACCATGCGCACGTGCGTCAGCAATCGCCTCAATAACTCTGGGGCGATCAACGGTTTTTAGCTGCATTAATTCCTTGTGTAATATATCTGCACCGTGAACGGTGATGGGCATTTGTTGACTCATGCCTTACCCCCTTTGTGTTTTGTTAGTATCTCAGCGTGCATGTCCTGCAAACTGGTTACTGTATTCTGTTGTAGATAATTCAGGGCTCGGCATGTAGCCTGCGCCCCGGCGATGGTGGTTGTGTAGCTAACTTTACCCTGCAGCGCCGAAGCACGTATGGTGTAAGAATCGGCAATCGCCTTTTTGCCTTCTGTTGTATTAATGATGAGATTAATCTCACCATTCTTGATCATATCAACAATGTGCGGACGACCTTCGTGTACCTTGTTGACGAGTTTGCACTCAATACCGGCTTCTTGCAATGCACGTCCGGTGCCCCTGGTAACGACCAGTTCAAACCCTTTCTCGACCAACTCACGACCCAGCGCTACCGCCGCATCACGATCACGACCACGCACGCTGATAAAGACATTACCGCCTGTAGGCAAGTCCACACCTGCACCCAGCTGAGCTTTGGCGAAAGCCATACCAAAACTTTTACCCAGACCCATGACTTCACCAGTGGATTTCATTTCCGGACCCAACAAAGGATCAACACCGGGGAATTTCACAAACGGGAATACCGATTCTTTCACCGCGAAACCATCAGGCACCACTTCTTCGGTCACACCCTGCTCGACCAAACTCTGGCCGACCATGCAACGCGCCGCAATCTTGGCCAGCGGTACACCTGTGGCTTTTGAAACAAACGGCACGGTACGTGAAGCACGTGGATTCACTTCTAACAAATAAATATCTTCCCCTTGAATCGCAAACTGGATATTCATCAAACCCACCACGCCCAGCTTGAGTGCCAACTGGCAGGTTTGCTCGCGTAGACGATCCTGAATTTCTTTTGATAAGGTATAGGGCGGCAACGAACAGGCCGAATCACCGGAATGAACGCCGGCCTGTTCGATATGCTCCATGATGCTGCCGATCAGGACATCTTTGCCATCACAGATGGCATCAACATCAACTTCTACCGCATCATCGAGGAAACGATCCAGCAACACGGGTGCATCGTTAGATGCCTTAACCGCCGTATGCATGTAGTGATTAAGGTCAACTTCGTTATAAACGATTTCCATAGCGCGACCACCCAGTACGTAGGAAGGCCGAACTACCAGTGGATAGCCAATTTCAGCCGCCAGGCCAGCCGCTTCATCGGTAGAACGCGCCAGACGATTGGGCGGTTGTTTCAGACCCAGCTCCTCAACTAACTGCTGGAAGCGCTCGCGGTCTTCGGCGAGGTCGATGCAATCGGGTGTGGTACCAATAATCGGCACACCGGCAGCTTCCAGATCACGCGCCAGTTTCAGCGGTGTCTGACCACCGTACTGCACGATCACGCCTTTGGGTTTTTCTTTGTCCATTACCTCTAACACATCTTCCAGTGTCAGCGATTCAAAATACAAACGATCAGAGGTGTCGTAATCGGTAGAAACGGTTTCAGGATTACAGTTGATCATGATGGTTTCATAACCATCTTCACGCATCGACATCACAGCATGAACACAGCAGTAATCAAACTCGATACCCTGACCGATTCGGTTAGGACCGCCGCCCAGAACAACAATTTTTTCTTTATCAGTAGGCTGCGCTTCGCATTCTTCCTCGTAGGTCGAATACATGTAAGCGGTCGAGGTAGAAAATTCTGCGGCACAGGTATCAACGCGTTTAAACACGGGTCGAATATTCAAACCATGACGATGCGCACGCACTTCATCTTCTTTCACGGCTAACGCATCGGCTAGTCGGCTATCGGAAAAACCTTTGCGTTTTAACTGGCGCAGCTCATCGTAATCCAGTGAACTAAGCTCGCGACCTTTTAAGGCCATTTCTATTTTTATCAGCTCTTCAATCTGCACCAAAAACCATTGATCGATCTTGGTCAGATCAAACATTTTCTCTACGCTATAACCACGACGGAAGCCATCACCAACGTAGAGCAGACGATCGGCACCAGCCAGACTTAATTCCTGATTGAGGAATGATTCAATTTCTTCTTCGGGTAATGATGCATCCAGAACCGGGCTCAGGCCATCAATATCCACTTCCAGTCCGCGCAAAGCTTTTTGCAGCGATTCCTGGAAAGTGCGACCGATCGACATGACCTCGCCGACCGATTTCATCTGCGTATTCAGGCGGTTTTCTGCCTGCGGGAATTTCTCGAAAGTGAAACGGGGAATTTTGGTCACGACATAATCAATCGAAGGCTCGAATGAAGCGGGTGTTGCACCGCCGGTAATATCATTCTGCAATTCATCCAGGGTGTAACCAATCGCCAGCTTGGCAGCAATTTTCGCAATCGGGAAACCCGTCGCTTTCGAAGCCAGCGCTGAGGAACGCGAAACGCGTGGATTCATTTCGATGATAGTCATGCGACCATCAACCGGGTTGATCGACCACTGCACGTTTGAGCCACCGGTTTCAACGCCGATTTTGCGCAGCACAGCCAGGGAGGCATCGCGCATTTTCTGGTATTCCTTATCGGTCAGCGTTTGCGCCGGCGCGACGGTGATCGAATCACCGGTATGAATACCCATCGGATCGAGATTTTCAATCGAACAAATAATGATGCAGTTGTCCTTAGTGTCGCGCACCACTTCCATTTCATATTCTTTCCAGCCAAGAATTGACTCTTCGACCAGCAACTCACTGACGGGCGACAAGTCCAGGCCGCGTTTACAAATTTCGTCAAACTCTTCCTTGTTATAAGCGATACCGCCGCCACTACCGCCCATGGTAAATGAGGGACGGATAATAGTCGGATAACCGACCATCGCCTGCACCTGGTACGCCTCTTCCATGCTGTGCGCAATTGCGGCACGTGGCATATCAAGGCCGATTTCTTCCATGGCGACTTTGAATTTCTGGCGATCTTCGGCCATGTCGATAGCCTCTTTCTTGGCACCGATCATCTCAACATTGAATTTTTCCAGAACACCTTCACGATCAAGATCCAGCGCACAGTTCAATGCGGTCTGACCACCCATGGTCGGCAGCAGGGCATCAGGCTTTTCAACTTCAATAATACGAGCCACAGTTTGCCAGGTGATCGGCTCGATATATGTCGCATCCGCCATTTCTGGATCGGTCATAATGGTAGCAGGATTCGAGTTCACCAGAATCACGCGCAAACCTTCTTCCTTCAGCGCCTTACATGCCTGCGCACCGGAATAATCGAACTCACAGGCCTGACCAATAACAATAGGCCCAGCACCGATAATCAGAACACTTTTGATATCAGAACGCTTAGGCACGGTGAGACTCCTCGATTAATTCTATGAAATGGTCAAAAACGGGCGCAATATCACGTGGCCCGGGGCTGGCTTCAGGATGCCCCTGAAAACTAAATGCGGGTTTATCGGTTCGATGAATGCCCTGCAAGGAGCCATCGAACAATGAGCGATGCGTTGCTTGCAGATTGGCTGGCAGGCTTTCCTCGTCAACCGCAAAGCCGTGATTTTGACTGGTGATCATAACCTTTCCTGACTCCAGATCCTGTACCGGATGGTTGGCACCATGATGACCAAACTTCATCTTCAATGTTTTTGCGCCACAGGCCAGCGCCAATAATTGATGCCCCAGACAAATACCAAATACCGGCAAACTGGTTTCCAGTATTTCCTTGATAGCCGCAATCGCATAATCACAGGGCTCAGGGTCACCGGGGCCATTGGACAGGAAGACACCATCAGGATTCATCGCCAGCACATCTTTAGCAGGCGTTTTAGCCGGGACAACCGTGACCTTACAGCCACGCGAAACCAGCATTCTGAGAATATTGTGTTTAACACCGTAGTCATAAGCGACCACATGATATTTCAACTCTTCAGGTGTTGTGGCGGTGTTTGATTCGAGATCCCATTCACCAGCATCCCAGGCATAATTCTGCTCAACGGTGACGACCTGTGCCAGATCCATGCCCTTTAGACCAGCGAAATCTTTGGCTTTTTGTAAGGCCACATCCTTATCGACATTACCCGCCATGATGCAACCAGCCATAGCACCTTTATCACGAAGGATGCGGGTTAGGCGGCGGGTATCAATATCTGAAATCGCAACTACATTGTGCTTAACCAGATAGTCTTCAAGACTCAGCTGACCGCGCCAGTTGCTCATCACTGGCGCAAGGTCGCGAATCACCAACCCGCTGGCGTGTACACCACTGGATTCTGCATCGCCGTCACAGGTGCCGACGTTGCCGATATGCGGATACGTCAGGGTGACAATTTGATGAGAGTACGAGGGGTCAGTGAGAATTTCCTGATAACCGGTCATGGCAGTATTAAAAACCACCTCACCGATAGTATCGCCAGAAACACCTATCGAACGGCCTTCAAATACACTGCCATCTTCAAGGACTAATAGAGCTTTAACTAAACTGGTCATTCAGACTCCAAAAGGCAAAAAAAACGGGAGACCGGATGTGGATAAAAATCCAACTGGCGCTCCCGTAAGGGGTTCTGCATATCTGTTGATACTGACATTTACCGTAATATCTCTCTCACGACTCCAGATACAAGAAGGGCTGGAAGTTTTAAGTTCCAGCCCGTTGTAATAATGGCGTCCCCAAGGGGAGTCGAACCCCTGTTGCCGAGATGAAAACCCGGTGTCCTAGGCCTCTAGACGATGGGGACGCAGCGATGAATTTTGAGCTAGACAGCTCTCCGTCACATCGGGCGGGAAGTGTACGTGGGTAGCCTTTTAAGGTCAATACCAAATCGTAAAAGTAATGTGAAATATTTGCACAATTTTTACAGCAATACGTAATTCAAGCTTTCTTAGTGTGAGGGATCAACTACCTTTGACGCTTTTGATACTGTGGAGGATAGAGTGATTAGATAAATCAGGAAGACAGACAATTCCGGCGCCCGCAAATTCCACGTTGCGGTTAAACCAAACACCAGATAGGCCATAATCACTATAAGCCCTCCTAAATTAGCTGACGTCAACTTTTCACAGGAAGTATGGTAAAAAACTCGGAACGGTTGAATTATGAGCGCAAAGAGCAGTATCAAAAATCCAACTAAACCCGTCGTCGCCAGAGCCTGAAAAAAAATATTATGTGCGCTTGCATGAACCTCAACTTGTTCATAAATACCTTGCGACTGCCTTAACTCAATCTCCTGATCGAAATCGCCCAACCCCGTACCGATCACTGGGTGCTCCTGCCATACATCCAGCGCAATCTGCCACATTGCCAATCTAGTACCTACAGATGAGCCAAATTTTTCACCGTTAACAAAAGACTCGACTTCCTGAGTGGCCTGATTAATCCGATCTTCTATTATATTTCTAACCGGCGAAACACCTATAACCACTACAACCAGAAGCAGTACTGATATAGCAAGCTTGAGCTTTAATTTATTGTGCTTGGCCATCACATAAAGCAATAAGGCGCCACAGAAAGGTAAGGCAATCCAGGCTCCCCTTGCTTGTGACAAAAGGGATGCATACAAGGCACAAACAATGGAAAAAGCCACAATTACCTTGATTATTGGTCGTGTTTTCCACGTGACCAGAACTGCTAACAAGAACACAACACTGAGCATAGCCGCATCGCCAAAGGCAATATGATGATAACTTCCAGATGCTGGAAATCCAGGTCTCTCAGAAATACTAATGAGTGCAAAGGTTAAATATAGTGGCCCAGAGGTGATTGCACCTGCAACAAGGTATTTGAATAATTGCATATTGCCTCTGGTTAAAAGCAAATAGACCGGCACAATCAGTAGAAATCGAATGTACCTGCCCATGTGTTTAACGTATTCATTTTCATCGCTGACATTGTAATAAGTGATTAATCCTGAAAGCGCATACAAAGCCAGTCCAAAAAGAAGTAACTGTTCGTTTCGCGTAAGGCCTCGCCACAATTCAGGCCATTTATGAATATAAAATAAGCAGGCAATAAATAAAATCGCCAACGAGGTACTGGCTACGGAGGACACAGCACAACCTGAGGCCGCTGCTGCAAATATACAAAGACCAATAAGAACCTCTAACGGTCTTGATAACATTTCAGCAAACCAATGCCTGACAGCTAAATGTTGCAGCAAAATTGATACCCAATAATATAAACGACCTATTCTACTAAAAAATCTGTAGCAGGATTTATATTTGAGTCAAAAAAGTAGATTTAATACGAACGAAGTAAACCAGATAACACTACATTAATAGGCGTTTTTATGAATGAGCCCACGAAAAACAGTCATGATGATGATTTTCATATCCAGCCACAATGACCAGTTTTCAATATAAAAAAGATCGTGCTCAATGCGTGTATGTAGACAGGTATTGCCCCGCCAGCCATGCACCTGTGCCCAGCCGGTCACACCCGCCTTAACCAGGTGTTTTTTCATATAGTGAGGAATCTCATCTTTATATTTTTCAACGAACATAGGGCGCTCTGGCCGAGGACCGATCAATGACATTTCACCTTTTAGCACGTTAAATAATTGCGGCAACTCATCCAGGCTGGTTTTACGTAAAAAAGAGCCAAATTTTGTCGCACGCTTATCTGTTTCATTTGACCAGACAGGGCCCGTTTTATTTTCTGCATCTATCGGCATAGAGCGAAACTTGAACATAGTAAACACCTGCTCATTCCAACCCATGCGGCTCTGACGGTACAAAACAGGGCCAGGTGAACTTAGCCTAACACCCACCGCAATAAATAACATAACAGGGCTCGCCAAGATCAATAACAAAAGAGCTAACACATAATCTTCGATCGTTTTAACAACTTGATTCATTCCATCTATAGCAGAATAAGAAATATTCACTACGGGTACACCAGCAATTTCAGACAAGGAGTGATGCATTAATTGATATTCAAAAATATCCGGTACATATCGAATCTCCGTGGATGAACCATCTAAAGCAGTTATAACTTCACGAATCGTTTTTTCTTCACTATGTGGTAAAGATATCCAGACCTGATCAACATCCGCTTCATCAACATGCTCACGCAACTCTGTAACGTCTGAAATGAATTTTTTGCTTTTTAACCAGGAGGGAAGTTTATCGGAGCGCGGTCCAAATAACGCCGAAATTTCCAGTCCAAACCAGGTTGAACGACGAAGCCGATCAGCCACAACCGCCGCCTGCTCACCTGTACCAACAATGACAATATGGCGATGATTAAACCCATTAGAACGTAGCCAGCTCAGTACAATACGTAATATTACTCGCGAACTGACCAAGGAGGCCCATGTAGCCACGAACCATAAGCCCATCCACGAGCGTGAATAGTCAGCACCAGACTTGGTAACGAATGCCGCTCCAGCCAATAACAGACCAACCAAAAGCCACGCCATGGTCAGATGTTTTATTTCTGATAGCGTAGAAGAACCTCGCCAAACGCGATAAGTGGTAAACAGAGGAAAAATCAGACCTGCAAGAATGACCGCGACCAGAATAACATCAAGATAATGCCCAGGAAGACCCTGAACACCTAAAACCGTATAGGTACCATAAGCAGCTGAAAAATAATAAGACAGCACACCACAGATAAGCACAATTGATAAATCAATCACTCGCAGAATAAAATTAAGAACATTTGCATGCCCTTTGAGAAACCCTCTTTTGATCATATATCTGATTACTCACCAAGAACCCACATTCGTATCTATTATATTTCAAAATTCGACTATATTACGAACAATTAACATTATTATCTTGCCCCCCCCTAAAATAGTGCCACACCTTGCTAATATCTTTATCTCAAAACAACTTAATAAAACAGCAATTCTTTAAAGCACATCAAAATCAAAAATACCTGTAACCTCATCCAAGGTAACTCTAGACGGTCTAACTAAAAGACGCTTTTTTGCCTTCAATAATAAAGGTAGATCATCATGATGATCTGTAATTACACATTCTAAAATGACATCTTTCCCATAGTAGGCACTTACCGACCGCCACTTTTCTTCACCAATATTCTCTTTCCATAGAGAATTAAAAACTGAGCCGGATGAAAATACGTGTGAAAAATCAAACTTTTTAGCCAAAACATCTACATAACATGCTGGTGCCGCCGTACACAGCACTACAGACACCTGTGTATTTTCATATTTACGCATCTCCTTAAGCACATCACTATTAGTGAAACAATAAAGGAATTGACAAAACCATTTGATAAAAAAACACGGTATATTTTCTGTAACACTTAAAATTTCACGCTTCATTTGAACACGGTTTGATTTATGAAAAAATCGGAGAAGGACTACTTTTATAAATTTTATTAGCGCAAACCAACGAAAAGAAATAAATAGAAACAGAAACGAAAACACCAACCAATAGCGAAAGGAATTTAATGAGCATAAACACCCATCCAAATCAACAACGACAATTTTGTTCATGATTTATAATCACTAGACCATGGAAAACGCAATAAAACATTCTTATACAAACAAAAATCAGGGTATACCAAAGGCACATTCTTTGTAACAACCAGTACAGCGATTTTGTATTCAAGCAGCGGGTTAATTGCACAAAGCTCATCTAATAATATTTTTACTGTAGCACCTGAATCTATCGCATCGTCAATTATAATTATTCGACCAGATTCAAGATTAGCAAGATAATCAACCAACCTACTATCAAGACGAACATCTCTCTCAACATCATCAGATAGTTTCATTCTTAAAGTAACAATATAATGTTCAACAATCCTAAGCCAATCCAAAATAAACCTTGGTAAAAATTTAAATAGAATTTTAATACTGCGAGTTTTTTTAGCTGCAGTTGCATATCTTGACGCACCTGCCTCAAAATATTCTAAATTACCACCCTGTTTTTCTAAGTAACCAAAGACTAGTTTTGCAACAGTCGCACCACCAGATCTAACCCCAATCAAAGCAGTAATATCACCTGATTCAGCTAGTTTTACAGCAAGAGAATCACAGGCTTGTTCAAATTCAGATTTATTTAAGGTAATAACACTCATCATCAACCAACGTAAAAAACAGGGAATAAGCAAAGATTAGCAGTCACTTTACGCCCTGGTGATTTTAAGTTTAAAATTTTCAAAAAACCGTACGTAGCAATATTTAAGAATAGAGTATGGCAAAAATCTCCAGTAATATTTTAAATGCATCTTCAACTCATTTAATGCTGACAGTCTTCTAGCCCAGCAGGGAGAGTTAGCCCTGTTTTTGGCCCAACCTCTACAGTGAAAAACTGGTGCAGATGGAATCATCATGATTTTTTTATTAAGCCGCGTCACCCTAAGAGATAATTCAATATCTTCCTTATACATAAAGTACGACTCATTAAAAACATAGCCGTCTTTATCCAACAATTCTTGAATGATATCCCTGTGAATCAACATCAGAGCACCACAGGCCGCAGGTACATCATATGGCGGTAATTCTTTATTCAACACGGCGACACTATCACCTTGCGACACATCGAACCATCGCCCAAACCAGGTGTGGCTTATTCCCAAGCTATCGATCAAACCTGTTGGTTTATCTTTTTCAAAATCATAACCTAACAACGGCACGGTAAAAATACCAACATTACTATCTTGCGAGTCACCAATCACTTCAAGAACATTCTTTAACCATGAATCAGGCAAAAAAACATCAGGGTTAATAAGAAGAAAATAGTCAGACTCAAACTCAAGACTACATTCAATACCAATATTATTGGCCGCGGAAAAACCAATATTTTCACCTATATTTATAACTTCAGAATTATGAAAATCCTCAGCGTTAACAGTATTAGAGCTTGAATTAATTAAAAAAACTTTTTCACCAAGCTCATCTATATGTCGATTGCTGAATTTTTTTATGTATTCATCGCTATTATGCGAGACATAAATTGAAACAACTGACAATGGACTCACACTATTTCCTCTCCCATACATTCTTATAAAACTATTCGTCTACTTACGTCTATCATATCGGATCATTCAAAGCCAAAGCACAATACCAATATTCCATATAAAGCCGTTTTTTATGTAGATCAGCAAGTATAGAACTAGACTCCACCAGGCATTCGAAAAGCCTCATTTTATTTATATGCAAATTAAGGGAGTAGCATCTACACCTTGTCAGAACACTTACTTATCAGCAATAATTTATCGTACATGTGAAAGCTACACTTTAATATCTATTTTTATCATTCACAGTGTTGAATACAAACGAACGTGCCAGTATATACATAAGCAATGTATAACTCACTGCAGCGGCAATCTGAGAAATTACTGGATGAAAGTGAAAATAAGTTAATGACAGATAAAGCACCAATAAATTAAATAAAAATGAAATAACAAATGCAATAACATAGCGGACGCTTTCCGCAACAAAATGACCACTACTGCGAAAAACAAATTTCTTTGAAAGTACAAATCCCGATGTAAACCCAACGGCATATCCTGTAACGTTTGAAACCACTGGTGAAAAACCCAGAGCCATCGCGGAGAAGATAACGACGAAGCCAAGAACAGTGTTTACTACACCACTTCCCAAATATCGTGCGATATACGTAGCCTCACTCCAAAAATGAAATGCCCAGTTATTTTTTTTCATTGTGTAGATACTTTATATTCCTGATACTTTAAAATATATTGAAGTTCGATTTTTATCTACTAGCGCGAACAAACACTGCCCTTTCTGCCGCCATCATCTGTGCGACACCCACAAGTAGACTTGTCCTTGATATCTGCTTATTAATCGGCACAGTTATCGAATGAAACTGTATGCGTCGAGTATAAATGCTAGTCAGTTTGCTTGCACTAGAAACTATCCTTGGGCTGCGCCTGGTAATTCTTTTATAAATTGAAACAATTTCAGCAATGGTAGTAGGCCTTTCGGAAGCAATTATTTTTGTAAAAACCCCCTGCTTCCCATCTAATACACGCAACGCAGCGACTATTGCAGAAGCTGCATCATCAGAGATGATGTAATCACGAATAGTGTCAAGTGGAACGTAAATCTGTACTGGTTTATTTCTCAATATACAACGTGCCATTAGCGCAATAAGTCCCTGCTGTTTTCCAGTCGCCTGGCCAGGGCCGTATAATGTCGACATTCGTGCAAGAAGCGCAGTTACCCCACAATTATTGACAGCAAAGGTATTTACCAAATTTTCCTGCTTAAGTTTTTCATGCGCATAAGCCGTTGTTGGTGCTACAGGTGTATTTTCAGTAATAATATCACCTGCCGCACCCGCATAGATAGCACCTGCTGAACTAGAAAAAGCAAGACAGCCTTTAGCAGCAACCAGATCCGGCTCGGATTCAACAAGCTTGAGCAGCGTCGATAACGTTCGCGTTTCAACTGCAAGTTCCGCCTCGGTACTGCTCATGGTGCCCACACCAGCAGCCCAATAGATCTGCCACTTATTACCGACACCAACAAAGTCTGCATACGACTTAACTGCTATCTCTAACTGAACGCTAAGCTTAGTCTCGCTATCCCAGTGAAAACGCTCAGCTGGTTGAAACATACTGCTTCCACTATGTTGCAATGCACGCTGCAACGCTGCCCCCAACAGACCGCTGCTTCCTATAATCCAGACAGCTGTCATTGATGAATATCCGGCCGTGTAGGTTTCGTTCCGACAACATACAATGGCTTACCCATAACGATACCCATGGTCACCGCAAGGTACTCAGCAATCACTCCAAGAGCAGTCAGGGTGGCACCAGAGAAAAAGGAGACCACAATTACTAATGATGCCCAGCCCTGAACTGGAACATCTAGAAAGAACTTCACATAAACTGCATAACTAGCAATAGCTATGGCCAGTATCAAAGAACAAAAACCCATCAGAGTAATCAATCTAAGCGGACGAGTACCGGTAGTAAGGATCAATCTCCAGAAGTGACTGAACAACTTGGAATACGAGTATCCTGATGGTCGATCCAGTTCATTTCTCAAACGTACAGGACAGTGACCAATGCGTCCGACAATCCAGTAAAGCCCCACATCGAGATAAACACCATTACCACAATATGCTGCCAGGGTTCGTGCAATCTCACCATCAACCAGACGGAAACTATTAAATTTCCCCACCTTGCTACTACTTAGCAATTTTGCAGTGATCGCCTTGGCCATTCTACTTAAGGAATTTCGAAGCCAGCCATGTGGTGCTGGATTCGTTGGCTGTGCATAAACCAGTTGAAGTGATTCGCTTATAGCGCTATCCAGCATATGACCAATATCTGAAGGGTCTTGCTGCCCATCCTCATCGATAGTAACAACCCAGTCGCCCGTAGCACTGGCCATACCCGCCATTGTCGCAGCATGTTGCCCGTAATTCCGGGACAGCCATACTGGACGGACAAATGAATATTTGTTTCCCAGTGCCTCCATAACCAGGTCAGATCGATCAGGACCACAGTCATGCACAAGTAATACCTCACTAACAACATAGGGTGTGCCGTCAGGGGTTGACTGTCCAAGTGTCAGCGGCTTGATTTCATCAATCAAGGTTGGAAGAGTTTTCTCTCCGCAATAAACGGGGATAACAATAGAAATTCGCTGAGGCGCAGAAGTATTCATGGCATTTGGTTCCTTTTAACTTGTTTGATATAAGGTGATATCATTTCCTAACCACCGCGAGAACAGATACACCAAATGGCAAACTTACAAATCTAAGCAGGTATTTTTCAATACCAAAAATCTTTTCCAGAACAAAGTTTACCGGTCGGCTTGGCATTTCAATATCTGAAGCGCCATCCCGTTTCAAAATATTATTCAATATACGCACAACAAAAACGATGGGGAATAGCAGAGTGTTGTAATAGGTAAGCTTCTCCACCGTAAAACCAGCCTGTACAAGTTTTGTTTCAAGTTCTTTGCGTGTGTATCTACGCTTGTGCTCGTTCATTTCATCAAATGATGACCAAAGGAACATATAAGCAGGAACGGTGATGACTACTTTACCCCCTGGAACAAGAAGTGAGTGCATAGCCTTTAATGAATCAATATCACGATCCACGTGTTCAATCACATCCAGAGCGGTAATTAAATCAAAGAAGCCGTCATCGTAAGGAATATGATCAGGCAACGATCCTTTTTCCACCTTACCGTTAAACACCTGTTTACTAAAGTTAATTGCATCATCTGACATATCCATACCGTAAACCTGACCTACATCGTCAAGAGCAGTTAACATCACACCAGCTCCGCAACCAATGTCCAGAATCTTAGCGTTATCGCCCTTGATTAAATACCGCTTAATAGTATCAAGGACTATTTTTTTTCGGGTAACAAACCACCAGTGCTTTTTCTGTATTTCGAAAAATATTCGATACATGTCTATGTTCATAATTCAGTGTCTTTCCATTTTTAGGTATTCGAATAGTTATGTAATAATAAAACGTGATAAATTATTTGTAGCATAGGCTATTGCATTCGCTTGCTTCAATTTTTAATAGCAACTTTTTTCTTAAAAATCACTAGCCTGATAACGACAATCAAAAGACATAGTACTGATATTACTAACCCAGTCCTCATATACGGTGGAAAATATTTTAGCTCAACTAGATTATCTCCTTGCTCTAAATACAGCCCAGAGAAACCATAATTAACTTTATGAACTTCACTTTTTTTGCCATTGACATAGGCAGACCAGCCCGCGTCAAATGGAATTGACAAGAAAAGAAGCTTGTTCCGCTCAAGGTGTATACTCCCCTTAATTTCGTCCTCACTCATTTCAACTATTTCAAGAACATCTTTTTTCAGGCTTTCTCTAAAATCATCATCATTTTGCTTAGGCGCTATTTGCAACACCTCATTAAGATTTATTGATGTCACTTTTTCAAGGGCGGCACCCTGAAGTAATGCGCGCCCCCGTTCTGAGTGATTAAGTTCACTCAATACCGAACTGGCAATATACGAGTCATATGTATAACCAAAGGGAAGACGACTATTCCTCAAATAAATTGAAACATCGCCATGTTTTTCAATATATGTCACATCAAATGGCAGTTCACTATCATTTTTTGTAAGGTGGTATTTCACACTTAATATATCAGCTAAATAAGGGTACTCAAGTGAGTTCACCTTCACAACATTTGGATGTCGACTAGAATAACCAAACTCTTTTAGAAAACCCCAGTAACTTGGGTTGTTTAATGAATTATATGTATCAAGACCAAAATAATTCTGAATTAATGAATCATTCAAACTTAGTAACCAGTGATTTTTTTCTATTCTATAAACAGAAGTATCAGTGGTTTCTAGTTTTTTCACTGCCTGATATCCGTAATCGAAAAAATGTATATTTCTATTATTCTCTATTCCTTTATCGAGAACACTTCTTTTTAGAAAAGATTTTCGGTGCTCAACAATTAATTCTCCACAAATTAATAATAGTATTAGCGATAACACTAAAGGCCTTCTTTTATCTTTCATTAAAAAATAAAGTAAAAACCCATAACAGATAATAAAAAAAATCAAAACAATCGTTCTAATAATATTTCTTTTGTATAACGTAGCGTCGAGCAGACTGTGACTATTCATGTTTATAGCCACTAGACATAAAACCAAACAAATCCCGGTTACTATTAAAACTGGCAAATTTATCTTTTTTTGCTTAATTATTGAGTCCAACACCAATGCAGCTAGCAGCAATTCAAAAATAATGACACTGTACCCCCATCTATATGATGGATACTGAAACCCATTCATTATCTGAGCAAAACCAGGAGCTACTAATATAGCTGCAACAACTAGCAGAGCAAGTGAGGCAATCCATTTCCCTCTCGTTGAAAACACGCTGTACAGCTGGGGTAAGAGAAGTAACGGAAAGAGACCGGCATACAGCTGAATTGATTCGTAATAGTTCAAAAACCCTTTGTATTCGGAACCAATGCCCTGAAGATTATTTGAAAATATTCTTGCTAGCAAGGACCAGTAGTAATCCGGCGTATTAAAGCGAACAAAATTTGAAATTGTTTCAACAAGACGGGTATAAAAATCAGTTGATATCCTAGGGCTAGATTTTAACAAATAATATTCGGGCAACCAAAGTACAGCTGAAATACCTAAGCCCAACATATATATCGCGCCTATCTTTATTATTTTTAACATCCATTCACGATTTGAAAAATTCTGCCATTCAGTGCCTATTCGAAATATGACATACAAACCAAAGAATATTGATATTTGCCAAAATATTGCGATATTCAACATCATAAATGACACGCATAATGCCATGGGTAACCATTTCTCTGTTTTAAGCCACACTTCAAACGTATATAATAAAAGCGGTAAAAACACTAACCAGCTAGCATAAAAATAGTGCTGCCCAAACCCCATCAAGAAGCCATTGAAGGCAAACAGTACCGATGCGACTATACATGCGTATGCACTAATACCAAGATAGCGAAGATACATATATGTAAACGTTGCAGCGCAGAATATTTTCAGGACGTATGCCCAAGCAATTAATCGAGAGACATTTTCTACACCTCCCACGTAATATATAATCGAGAATGGATCGTATAAAAACTGGTAGAGAGTTAGGACGCTCGCCCCAGTACCCAAATTAAATGACCATAAAGGCAACTGAAAGTTAGAGATGTAGTTTGTAAAAAAATAATAAACAGCATAGTAGCTATAGTAAGTATCATTACCAATGTCGACAAAAATCAGTAACTTCTCACCAAATAAAAATCGACCAAGCACCCCAATGCAAACTAGACTAACCAGCAAAAATAAATACAGAATAGGCTTACGGTCTTTTATCCAAAAACCACCAGGGAACTCCAATGAAGATATTTTTGTTAAGATACTCATTTTTTCACTAAACATATAAGATAAAATATTTTGGGTTAAACTGAGCCAGTATTTGAATCTGTATTTTTCAACGACTTTCTCATATCACAAATTCGATTTTCACAAACCTTATACTCGGGATCTGCAAGAACCGCCCTACGCTCCACTTCATTATTAAATGCAAGTGTATGCTTACGATCAACACTGTGAATATAATCCCCAATATATAAATCCTCTTTCAGGCCAGTCCAGTCAGCATTGTCCTGAGTGAAAAGTTGTAAAGTTAAAAAGTAATCTTCCATGTATCGATGATCATCATAATAAATAATATCGTCTAAGTTAAGCATATCCATATCAAGCATAAAACTGTGTATAGGTGCATGATTAGACCCGATGAAGTCTTCATATGAATGGCCGTATGAATACTCCTTCTTTCTTTCCATGCACACTCCAGTTGCTCCATTGTAGCTGGTAGAATAAACGCGGCCAAAGGATATAGCTTTACCTGTTTTCTTCAATCGACCAACTAGCCAACTATAGGCATGGGACATTAGAAGGTCATCAAAATCAAGAACTGCTGCGTAGTGAGTCGAAACCTTTTTGAGTGATTCGTTTAGCATTTTCGAGCGCAGATCACCATTACCGTTAGGAGAATGATAATGGTGAATTTGTGGTTCAAAACCATCTATCCATGAAAAATCATCTAATACATTTTCCAACATTGTAATTTGCTGTTCATCGAGATCTTGAACAGCAATAAGCGGTACTACAATACAGTCCTGCATGGCAGACAAACAGTACAATGCATTTTTTAAATCAGAAATATTAGCTGATTTGTGAAATCGAATGATTGTTGTTACAGCAGGCCGCTCTCCAGCTTCTAGTGTACTTGGTTGAGCCACGAAACAACGTGCATCGGTACGCATCCTGAAGTTCTTATAGCCAGATCTTATTGAAACCTTGGGTGACAGCAGTAACGGCGCGGTATTTCGGACATTAGAGTGAACAGAACCATTGTCAGTTACCTCAATAAGAGGAGAATTACCATCATAGCTATTTGCAATCACAGCTGAACCAGACTCACACGCCATCTGAATCATTTTTTCAATAAGCAATGAATCAAAAAGTGCAATCTGGCGAAATTCCATGAAAAAATCAGCATCGTCAGACTCGGGTTGTACCGTAATAGATAAATCTTTCATCAGCTCAAGCGCATTCGTACTGACCGAGCAGACATTGAATACTGATGACCTTGACAGGTGAAAAATAAACCGTTTTTTTAACTCATTATCTTTCTGGAGCTGATCTAAAATATTATCTGAAAAAGATAGGCAAACTTTGATGCCCGCAGGTAGCGAACAACTGAGATTTAGATCTCCCGAATAGGTTATACCCGATAACGCACGACCAACAGAATTAAGATAGCTGTAACCGTAACGAGTGTCTGGCTCAAGATGAGCACCTTCTGCCCACTCATTCCATGCATTGACCAGCACGAATTGCCTATCTGGCTGCAACGTTGATTTAGTATATGCAATAGTACTTTCCAGCCATTCCTGAAAAAGCTCAGGCGTACTACCGTGAAGTACATAGGCATCTGATCCATAACGTGCCGTATTATCCCAGATAGGCACCAAAGAACGGAAATATGTAAAGTCCTTTACATCTTTCTGTTCAGTGTAGAAGTTCGCCACTTCATCATAAGACAACACACTTCCATTGATAGGCTGATAATTGAGCAATGTATTTTTTTTCTCGGGTACAGCACCATCTGTCCAATCATGGAGATTGCGTTCAACACCCGCGTCCATTCCAAAATCTTTTGGATTACTCGCACCACGAGTAAGCACCGCAACCACATAGGGTAGTTTAATCCCAACTTTTGCACACTCTGTTTCCCAAATATCCAAATACTCCTGAGAGTTCGGGATCGAGGATGGTCGATATACAAATAAGACTGGGCGATCGTCTATCTTGATATATCGAGGATCTTTAAAGAACGGAATCAAATACTGAATAAAGTCTTGCGCATCTTGTGTCGAATAGTTCTGTCCGAGTAAAATCTCACTCTCGTTTCCATCCCAACGCCGAGTCCAGTTTTCGTTCGCCCAACAGAAGCAGAAGGGCATATTAATATCGGGGTTATCAAGAAGAAGCCTTGCGGGTTCTTCGAGAATCAGTTTTCCCGAGAACCAGTAATGGTAGAAGACCTGCCCATGAACACCGGCTTGTCGCATCAGCTCAGCCTGATGCCTGAGCACATCGGGAGAATCTAGCAAATAATATCCGATATCCGAATGGGGTATGTGTTGTTGGTAGTGCCCGTCAAAAAGCGGGTTGGCTGCTCGAACCTTAGTCCATTCAGTAAATCCCTTACCGTGCCACAAATCGTTTTCTGGAGTTGGGTGGAACTGCGGAAGGTAATAAGACAACACCTTAATATCACTATGGATGATTGATGAAGAATAATCTTGCTGCTCTTCATAGTAACGATAATCTCGAATCGAATCCCCTTTATAAATACTAATATATTTGCCTTGGTATTCGCTCATAAAAATCAAAATGAGCCGTTGAAGTACATGGACTAGTGTGCCGTCACCGGCCATCGGCTCAGATGGAAAGTCGCTATAATTAAGTGGTAACCCAAGAAAATCTTTTAAACACTCTGCGCGAGCCCAAAACATCGGACCTTCAGGAAATTCGACGACAGGGAAATCATGAATATGAAATTGTGTATATTTTTCAAGCAACTGTTTTGCCAGGTCATAGTTTGCTGACCAGCCACTACAATCCTTGATTAACTCTGTACGTCCCTCTGGAAAAACGATCTTTGCTGTAGATTGTAGTAGTTCAACAATGTGTGCAACACGACCTCCGCAGCTTCCATGTGGACCAATCAACAAGTCTAAAATATCTGTACACCAATCTGCCATATCACTATTGCGCGGACTTTTATCAGCATGAAAATGGCCAATAATTTCGTATTGAGATAGACGTTCACCAAACTGAATGATAAGCGGCGCGATATCTTTCCCTCGGTTAGGTACAGGTTCAACGATAATTTCTCCAGCATGGGGAAGCGCAGCCATCAATTCAGAATTGATGGTGGCAAGATCGCTGGATTCCGGCACAGACACATAAAGATCATATGGGATATGTATTGCTTCCAGATGAGAGGCAAATTCATTCAGCATTTCTGTGTAATGGAGATGCAAATGAATCGCTACAGAGACCTCCGTGCCAAGTTCTTCAGCAATTGAATCCAACTGTGGATCAATATAGTGCGGTACAACTAAAAGTTTAGATAGAGTTACTGAATCCATTTCAGTAATAGTATCTTGGTGCATCGCTCGCCTTAACCTTATCTTGACTCCCGCAATACCCTCTTTACGAATAACATTTACTGATTTATGAAACGTAGACTGTAGTCCGCCCCCTTTTTTCAAAATATAAGGCAGTATAAAGATTACACTGAACACTTTTCGAATGGTTGTAGTCACAAATCGTAATGGCGCAGTTATGCGCCAGCTTCTGCTTCCACGAATCTCTGCAATTGAATCATTCAGACTGGCAATCTGACCATCGCGTTCAGCTATAGCCTGATCGCGTTCAGCTATAGCCTGATCGCGTTCATCTACAGCCTGAGTGAGAGTATCAATCTGTCTATTACATTCGACTACAACCTGATCGCGTTCATCTACAGCCTGGCCTAAACTTTTAGTTTTGATCACGAACTTATCAGCAAGAATCAAAGACGACTTAAGACGGTCGAATTCTTTTGACCATTGAACAATCAAATCATGAAAATCTGGATCATTGACTTTTACTCGATCCGAAACCACATCCAAAAGAGCAGCGTATATCTCATAGACCAATGGAGGGCATGTATCATCAAGCAACAAATCGCTCAACTTGTATGTCGTATGGCGTAATGTCTCATCAAGAAAATCGTTTTTGTAAATTTGCAGTGCTGTCGTATCAACCTCAAGTTCCAGAGTTTTTGCTATCCGCTTTAACTCTCGCTCAGGCGACTGCATCAGGCGGTCATAATCAACAAACATCCGCTTATCACCAGCGCTGCCGGTTAAACTCGTGATTACATGACCTACCCACAACAGATAACTATGCTCCATTTCAATGCCGTCACGTTCAGCCAAAGACTTGGCCACACTAAGTGGATGGCGCACGGCAATGACATAGCTCACATCAAATTGACAGTGGCTAAACACCTCTTTCCAGAAAGGCAGTAACTTTGCCACACGTGGGTCTTTGAAACCAAATATGGACGCACTACAGACTTTCTGGCGAAGTAACTCGACCGCACGGTGGTAATATCCTTGCTTGTGTAAAGTCTTCACATCGATAGAGTCAATCGCAGCAAGATGATACCAATCACTGTTAATAGCACTCAGCATCTCGACATCTAGCACATTGATATCAATATCTTCCCAAAAGCCTTTATCATTGACCCCCTCTAAGGCTCCATACAGCGTATCACCAAGATTCACTCCCAACACTTGCAGGCCGCGCGTAATAACACTTGTGCCACTGCGATGCATTCCTAATACAACAATCAATTTTTTATTCTTCACGGCCATCACATCTCTTTTTTCAAATCTGCTCTTGCTGCAATTCAAACTCTGGATAACAGCCAAAATCGATAATCCCAGTCGTCAAGTTCTCTGTATCGGGTAAAACCCTAAACATCGCGATATCAACCAAGCGATGAAGGTACGTTTCACTATCATCAACATTACCAACCACACCTGCATTTAGAAAATACACGCCTGGATTCAAAGCGCAGCGAAATTGGAACTCTACTCGATAGTTTTCTCCCTCTTTAACGAATGCCAGACTATCTTTGACTGTGCTAGCTGATACCCCTCCTCCCAACTCCACTCCTGATGTAGTTTTGATGAGCATACCAAAAGTCACATTAGTTACACTCTTGCTAAACTGCACAGTGTAGGTATAACGATAAACCACTCCTCGAACTAAGTTGTTTACTTGCTCACCCGCCAAGGTTAATACCGCAGGGGCTTCAATATTTGCACCGTTGGTTTCGTACTCGATGGTACTGCTTGGTTTGAGATTGGGATCAAAATATTCTTGTTGTTCCTGCGGACGCTTAGTTGATGAATGTTCATCATGTGATGTGTTATTGTCGGCACTAGCCATTGTCTCAAGCGGCTCATCCGTAGTTCGAATTTGCTCCCGAATTTCTTCATGCTTATCCGCAGGGGCATAGAGCAATTTTTGATAACGACCCACAATTTGCTTAGGGACACCAACAGCTATTTTTTCACCCGCATCCATCAATACAGCACGGTCACATAGCTCAACTATAGTGGCACCCGAGTGAGACACAAACAGTATGGTCGCCCCGCTGGCACGAATGGCTTCGATACGGGAAAAACATTTGCGCTGGAATAATTCGTCCCCCACAGATAGGGCTTCATCGACAATCAGAATCTCTGGGTCTACGTTGATAGCAACCGCAAATGCCAGCCTCACCATCATCCCACTGGAATAGGTCTTAACAGGCTGTTCGATGAATTCCCCAATGTCTGCAAAGGTAGCAATTTCATCAAAGCGAGCGTCAATTTCTTCGTTGCTTAAGCCCAGTACAGAGGCATTCATGTACACATTCTCGCGCCCAGTAAACTCAGGGTTGAAACCAGATCCTAGTTCTAACAGAGCAGCAATACGACCGTAAGTATTTACCGTGCCGGCAGTAGGAGTGAGTGTGCCACAAATAATTTGCAGCAAAGTAGACTTGCCACTACCATTACGGCCAATAATACCAACAGCATCACCTCTTTTCACTTCAAAAGAGACATCTTCAAGCGCCCAGAATTCTTTGAAGTATTGCTTATCCGCTCTACCAAGAATGCGCCTAACTTTTGGCATAACAAACTGTTTGAGCCTATCGCTCGGAGTAGCGTATATCTCGTAGCACTTACTTATGTTCGTAACTCGGATAGCAATATCAGAGGACATCTGCAAATCCTTTACGAGTTTTCTGAAACCAGGAAAAACCAGCCCAGGCCACCAATATACTCACGATGTACGCAACAATCAGTCCTGTCCAATTAGGCATGTTCCCCCACATCAATACATCACGTGCTTGTTCGATTACGAAAGTCAGCGGGTTTAAATAAATCATTGTTTGATAGGGTTCTGGCAACCTTGAAGCAGGGTAAAAAATTGGTGACATAAATAGCAGTATGGTTACTAATACGCCCGTCATTTGCCCTATGTCTCTAATATATACCCCCAGTGAAGCCAGCATCCAGGAAATCCCCAATGAAAACAACACTAACGGAATAAGTATCAAAGGCAGAAAAATAAACGTCCATTGCAGAGAATAGTTCACAGCGAGATAAAATATTCCCCACACCAACATACTTATACAGGCATGAAATAATGTTGATCCCAATACAATCCAGGGCAGTATTTCCAAAGGAAAGACAACTTTCTTTACATAGTTAACATTTCGCAACATTAAAGTTGGAGAATTATTCATGCTTTCCGCTAAAATACCGTGAACAATCATGCCAATAAAAAGAACCAACGCAAATTCTGTTTTGCTATCCGAACCCACATTCCACTTCATCTGAAAGACAGTACTAAAAACCACTGTATATACAGCTAACATAATAAGAGGGTTGAAAAATGACCAGGCGATGCCCAACATGGAACCACGATATCGGCCGATAACCTCGCGTTTTGTCATTTGAATAATTAAATTTCGATGACGCAAAACACTACTGAGCATTTCAAATACTGAAGTTTTATGTTTAACGTTAGGATTCACGCTAATTCCTCAATGCACAATTCAAGTGCTATTTTCCAATCAGGCATTTTTACATCAAATGTATTTTCTAACTTAGTACATCGCAATTGTGAATTCATTGGCCTGCTTGCTGGCGTAGGATAGTCAGTTGTTGGAATTGCCTTAATATCTTTAATTTTTAAATGCTGATCTAAAGTCTTACTCGTCACATCAACAATCTCTTTAGTGAAACCATGCCAGCTCGTATTAGCAGAAGTAGTAAGGTGATACAAATCAGAAGAAAAAACACCTTTCTGCTTTTCTCTCAGCGCCTGTTGCAAACATAATGCTGTAGTTTCAGCAATTAGCCTGGCTGAAGTAGGCGAACCAATTTGGTCAGCAACAATGCTCAACTCTTCTCTTTCTTTTGCAAGTTTTAGAATCGTTAATAAGAAGTTATGCGCTCTCGATGCGTAGACCCAGGAGGTGCGAAAAATTAAATAATCACAACCTGAGGATTGTATAACTTGCTCTCCCTCCAGCTTAGTTCGACCATAAGCATTGATTGGGTTAGGCGCATCCGTCTCATCATACGGACCTTTTTTTGTTCCATCAAAAATATAATCTGTTGAATAATGTATAAGCAATGCTTTTATTTTCAAAGCCTCTTCTGCAAGCACACCAGGCGCAACAGTATTAATAGTTAATGCCAGACTCTCTTCTTCTTCAGCTTTATCTACTGCGGTATATGCGGCCGCATTAACAATCACGTCTGGCTTTATTGATTGAACAATTTCCCTCAGACTCTCTGGTTTGGAAAAGTCGGCCACATCATATTCCAAAGCAATAACTTCACCTTGTGGCTGCAGTGAGCGATTTAACTCCCACCCAACTTGTCCATTTTTGCCAAATAAAAGAATTTTCATTCAAACAAATCCGCCTGCTTAAATAATTGTCCATTCGCATCCTTATCTGAAACTAAGGGTGAACCACCAAACTGCCAATCTATTGACAAGCCATCATCATCCCAGCGAATACAACGCTCATATTCTGGCGCATAATAATCTGTTGTTTTATACAGAAATTCCGCTTCATCGGATAAAACAACGAAACCATGCGCAAAACCTTCTGGCATCCAGAACTGACGTTTATTTTCTGCTGACAAATGCACTCCTTGCCACTGACCAAAAGTTTCAGATGATTTTCTGAGATCAACGGCAACATCAAACACTTCGCCTCGAACTACTCTAACCAGCTTTCCTTGTGGTTGTTTTATCTGGTAATGCAGGCCTCGTAAAACGCCTTTTGTAGATTTGGAGTGATTATCTTGGACAAACTCATCAGTAACACCAGTTAGTTCTTTAAAGATTTTATTATTAAAACTCTCAAAGAAAAAACCACGTTCGTCACCAAACACTTTGGGTTCAATAATTAATAAATCAGGAATTCCCGTGGTTATGACTTTCATCAAGTTAAAACTTCTTCGCCTGCACGACGAATTAAATACTGTCCATACTGATTTTTCTTTAGGGGTTGAGCCAGCTCTATTAGTTTTTCTTTACTGATATAACCCATCTCATAGGCAATCTCTTCGATACAGGCTACTTTCAATCCCTGTCGATTTTCGATGGTTTGTATAAAGTTTGATGCCTCTAATAAGCTTTCGTGTGTACCTGTATCCAGCCACGCATAACCACGCCCCATCAGCTCAACTTTTAGATCACCCTGTTCAAGATATTTTTGATTAACTGTAGTAATTTCAAGCTCACCACGTTCTGACGGTTCTATCTGTTTTGCAATTTCTACCACATTATTAGGGTAAAAATACAAGCCTACAACTGCATAGTGACTCTTGGGTTTTTCTGGCTTCTCTTCAATGCTTAAGACATTACCATTAGCATCAAATTCAGCCACACCGTATCGCTCAGGATCTTTAACAAAGTAACCAAATACCGTGGCTTTTTTATCCTCGGTAACATTTGCGATTGAATTTGCCAGCATAGTTGTTAAGCCATGCCCATAAAAAATATTATCACCCAGCACTAAACAAACATCGTCATCGCCGATAAAGTCTTCGCCTAATATAAAAGCTTGTGCTAGACCATCCGGCGAAGGTTGTTCAATATAAGAAAACTTCATACCAATGTGACTGCCATCACCCAGTAATTTTTCAAACTGAGGCAGGTCTTCCGGGGTTGAGATAATCAATACTTCGGTAATCCCTGACAACATAAGCACTGACAAAGGATAATAAATCATTGGTTTATCGTAAATTGGTGTTAGTTGTTTACTGACACCCTGGGTAATGGGGTAAAGACGCGTGCCAGAACCGCCAGCTAAAATAATACCTTTCATTAATCTTCTTCTCCAAGACCCAGTCGTTCACCCTGGTAACTACCGTCGAGCACGTGCTGACACCATTCATCATTATCAAGGTACCAGTTGATAGTTTTTTCCATGCCCGTTTCAAAAGTCTCTTCTGGTGTCCAGTCTAAATCTCTGGCAATTTTATCGGCATCAATCGCATAACGAACATCGTGGCCAGGACGATCAGAGACATAAGTGATAAGCGACTCATGGGGTTTATAAGGTGATTCCGGAACGAGCTGATCAAGCAGTGTGCAAATAGTTTTAACTACTTCCAGATTTGTTTTTTCATTGTGGCCACCAATATTGTAGGTCTCACCTGTTTTTCCCGTTTCCAATACCAGTCGCAAAGCACGAGCATGGTCATCCACGTGTAACCAATCGCGTATCTGAGAACCATCACCATAGATAGGCAGTGGCTTACCATCCAGCGCATTTAAGGTAACAAGTGGGATTAACTTTTCAGGGAACTGATAACCACCGTAATTATTGGAACAGTTGGTGATAACAATGGGCAGACCGTAAGTACGATACCATGCTCTAACTAAATGATCTGACGATGCCTTACTGGCTGAATACGGTGAACTGGGTTCATAACTGGTTTCTTCGGTAAAAAATCCATCAGCTTCTAAATCGCCATACACCTCATCAGTTGAAACATGATGAAACCTGAAAGCTGATTTTTTATCCACATCGAGTTGCTCCCAATATTTTTTTGCCACATCAAGCAAGATATAGGTGCCAACGATATTAGTCTGGATAAAATCGGCAGGGCCATCGATGGAGCGGTCAACGTGTGATTCCGCCGCCAGATGCATAACGGCATCGGGCTGATATTGTTCGAAGATACGCTTAACGGCATCTGCGTCACAAATATCAGCATGTTCAAAATGATAGCGAGGATGACTGGATACTTCAGCCAGTGACTCCAGATTACCGGCATAAGTCAGCGCATCCAGATTTATTACTTCGTGATCTGTATCTTTAATATATTGACGTATAACTGCGGAACCAATGAAGCCCGCACCACCTGTTACAATTATTTTCACTTAAACCTTCCGTTATCTATTTAAAACAACGAGTTGCGATCACCAAATATAGACTCGGCAGCACTAGAGAAAATAAAGAGAAAAACAAAAAGGTGACTCTAATTCGCTCCCAACAGCCGACTTTTTATAAAAAGAAGACCTTGAAGTAACTCTACGACTTTAAGAATTTAATGGTGGAGCTAAGCGGGATCGAACCGCTGACCTCAACACTGCCAGTGTTGCGCTCTCCCAGCTGAGCTATAGCCCCGTTTTGTGGCGTGGACTATACCCGATTCACTTTTCAATGTAAACGAGTCAGCCCATTATCAGCCTTATTGGTTGGCGATATACACTAGCAATTTATCGATTCTATCGAGAGTTTTTTTCTTGCCCAATAAATCCAGCGTGGTATCGATAGATGGAGACATGGTCGAACCAGTCACTGCAATACGTAACGGCATAGCCACTTTAGGAAAACCCACTTCCTGCTCGTTGACCACTTCCTGAACCACATGGTGGATATTATCGGCATACCACTCTTCCAGATTAGCCAGCTTTTCTCTGATAGACACCAGTATTGCAGTCGTGCCTTCTTTAATATGTTTCTTCACTGACTTGGCATCGTACTCTTCAACTGACTCATAGAAGAAACGACTATTCTCGACCATCTCTACCAAAGTCTTGCTGCGTTCGCGCAATAACAGGACGATTTCGACCAGCGCAGGACCAGTTTCTATCTTGATGCCGTGCTCCATCATGTAAAAAGCCAGCTGCTCAGCCACTTTGACGGGATCCAGACTCATCAAATATTGCTGATTCATCCACTGCAGCTTTTCTATGCTGAAATTCGACGAAGACTTATTGATGTCCTTGATATCAAATTTCTCAATCATTTCTTCCAGGGTGAAAACTTCCTGATCTCCATGCGACCAGCCCAGACGAACCAGATAATTCAGCACCGCCTCGGCCAGATAACCTTCTTCATGATATTGCATAACGCTGACAGCACCGTGACGTTTGGACAATTTCTTGCCATCAGGACCATTGATCATCGGCAAATGCGCGTACTCGGGAATTTCAGCACCCAGCGCATTGAGGATATTGATCTGGCGTGGCGTGTTATTCAGATGATCATCGCCTCGAATCACGTGGGTGATTTTCATATCCCAGTCATCCACTACCACGGTCAAATTATAAGTAGGTGTTTTATCTGAACGTTCAATAATCAGGTCATCCAGCTCCTGATTTTTTATCACTACGGTGCCACGCACGTGATCGGTAATGGTGACTTCGCCATCCAGCGGATTGGCAAAACGAATCACCGTGTCATCAGCAGCCGCCAAACCTTCTTCACGACAACAGCCATCATATTTTGGTTTTTGCTTGTTCGCCATTTGCTCTGCACGAAGCTCATCGAGACGCTCTCTGGAGCAATTGCAGTGATAAGCATGGCCATTGTCCAGTAACTGCTGGATTACTTCTTTATAACGATCAAAGCGCTGCGTCTGATAAAAAGGCCCTTCATCGTGCTCCATGCCCAACCATTCCATACCATCAATAATGGCGTCAACTGCTTCATCCGTTGAGCGTTCGCGATCGGTATCTTCGATTCGAAGAATGAATTCACCGCCCATTTTTTTAGCGTATAACCATGAAAACAGGGAAGTGCGCGCACCACCGATGTGGAGATAACCGGTGGGGCTTGGAGCAAAACGAGTGCGGACTGTCATAATGTTTTTTCTGTAAGTTAACTATTTAAAAGAACTGGCAACAATTACAATCTCAGACCTTGCTGATCCAGATTTTGTAAATACCAGTCATAAGTCAGGCGCAAGCCTTCTTCCAGCGAAATACTTGCCTGCCAGCCCAGATTCTTTAGCCGATCAACATTCATCAGTTTTCTGGGCGCGCCATCCGGTTTGGAGTCATCAAACGACAGTTCGCCTTCAAAGCCAACCACCCGCTTAATCGTCTCTGCCAGTTCACGTATCGTACAATCAACCCCTGTGCCTACATTAATGTGTGACAACATTGGTTGGGTATTAGCCGTATAAGACTCTACATCCATTTCGAGTACATATATTGAGGCTGAGGCCATATCATCAACATGTAAAAACTCACGCATAGCTTTGCCACTACCCCAGATAACCACTTCCCTATCCTTGTTCTCCTTAGCTTCGTGGAAGCGTCGCATTAAAGCGGGGATAACGTGTGAATTCTCAGCATGAAAATTATCACCTTGCCCGTATAAGTTGGTTGGCATCACCGAACGAAAATCCGTTCCATATTGACGATTGTATGATTCGCACAGCTTGATGCCGGCAATTTTAGCTATTGCATAAGGCTCGTTGGTTGGCTCCAATGTACCTGTAAGTAAAGCATCTTCCCGCATAGGCTGCGCCACGGCCTTAGGGTAAATGCACGAACTACCCAAAAATAGCAGCCGTTTAACATTATTACGATAAGCCGCATCAGTAACATTGGCTTCAACCATAAGATTGTCATAAATGAATTCCGCAGGATAAGTATTATTGGCGTGAATACCGCCAACTTTTGCCGCGGCTAGAATGACATAATCGGGCTGTTCTTTAGCAAAAAAGTCCTTCACCGACTGCTGATGAGACAGCTCCAGCTCGGCATGAGTACGCGTCACTATCTGTGTCAGCCCCCGTTGCTGCAATTGCCGTATGATTGCGGAACCTACCAGTCCTCTGTGACCAGCCACATAAATTTTTGATTCAGTCGTTAACACGCATATATCTCATGAAGTTAATAAACCATTACCTATTGATGGCGTATTGTAGCCGTTCATAAGCATGATTGAAATTTCGATTACAACCCAACTACCGTTAAACTAGGCTAATGTCGAAAAATATCGCCGCCCTCAGCCCCGAAGAACTACTTCAGAAAATAAAAGACTGGTCAAAAGAACTGGGCTTTCAACAACTTGAAGTCACCGATACCGATCTTACTAACTATGAGGGCTCTTTTCTTGACTGGTTAAATCAAGAGCATCATGGCGAGATGGACTATATGCAAAAACACGGCACGATGCGTTATCAAGCCGATGAACTGGTTGCCAATACTTTAAATATTATATCTGTACGCATGGATTATTACCCACCGGATTGTGAAGCCGCGGAAGCAGTGCTGAATAATCCAGAGCAGGGTTACATCTCACGTTACGCGCTGGGACGGGACTACCACAAACTCATGCGCAAGCGCCTGCAAAAACTCGCCAGTAAAATAAATACTGAAATTGGTGATTTTGGTTATCGTGTTTTTGTCGATAGCGCGCCCGTGCTGGAAAAGCCACTGGCTGAAAAAGCAGGATTGGGCTGGATAGGTAAACACACTAATTTGATCAACCAGAAAGCTGGCTCATGGTTTTTTCTTGGTGAGATTTACACTGACCTGCCTTTACCTGTCAGCAACCACATTGCCGAATCGCATTGTGGCAACTGCCAACGCTGCATCAACGTATGCCCAACTAAAGCCATTATTGCGCCTTACAAACTGGATGCACGCCGATGTATCTCTTATCTCACTATTGAACTGGATGGTGCTATACCGGTTGAATTCAGAGCCGCCATGGGCAACCGAATATACGGCTGTGACGATTGCCAGCTTTTCTGCCCATGGAACCGTTTTTCTGTACCTAGCACTGAAAAGGATTTTTTAGCTCGCCACCCGCTTGATGCACCCAATCTACTGGAACTATTCGCCTGGAGTGAAGAAGAATTTCTTAAAAATACCGAAGGTTCTTCTATTCGCCGTATCGGCTATCAGCGCTGGCAACGCAATATTGCCATTGCGCTTGGTAACGCCCCACACTCCGCAGAAATTATTTCGGCACTTGAAAATAAGCTGAACAACTCAACAGCCGTTGTTATTGAGCATATTAACTGGGCTTTACAGCAACAGCATGAAAGTAAATCACCTGGCTAACCACTAAATTTCAGAGATACAAAGAGCTAAAAAATTGACCCCATGTAGGCCATTTGTTGTTGCCACAGAGATAGTTTCGAAGCACTGCATATAAGTGTATTATTATATTAAAATTAGTTGCAGGGTATTGTATTTTGCAAACATTAAGGAATGTATAAACAATGACAAAAAAAGCAATCATCACGGGTATAACAGGGCAGGATGGAGCTTATTTGGCTGAACTTCTTCTGGAGAAAGGCTACATTGTATACGGTACCCACCGCCGCGCAGCCTCAACTAATTTTTGGCGTATTGAGCAATTGGGAATTAAGGATAATGCCAACTTGCACCTGGTTGAGTATGATTTAGCCGATCTCGAATCAACTATTCATCTTCTTGAAACGACCCAACCTGATGAAATATATAATCTTGCCGCTCAAAGCTTTGTCGCATCTTCTTTTGACGAGCCAATTACCACAGCACATATTACCGGTCTAGGCCCAGTAAACTTATTAGAAGCAATACGAACCATTAATCCAAATATTCGGTTTTACCAGGCATCAACATCTGAAATGTTTGGTAAAGTTCAGGATGAACCTCAAAATGAGCAAACTCCACTCTATCCTCGCAACCCCTATGGTGCCGCTAAAGTATATGCACACTTGATGACCATTAACTATCGTGAAATTTATGATATTTTTGGTGCTAGCGGAATCTTGTATAACCATGAATCGCCTCTACGAGGCTTAGAATTTGTAACACGTAAAATTACTGATGGTCTATCACGTGTAAAACTAAATCAACAGGCATATATTGAGCTGGGTAATCTCAACGCAAAACGTGACTGGGGCTACGCTAAAGATTATGTAGAAGGTATGTGGAAAATGCTACAGGCTGATACCCCGGATACTTATGTATTAGCAACAGGAAAAACAAAAAGCGTACGGGATTTTGTCAACATGACCTGCAATGAGCTGGATATCGACATCATATGGCAAGGTACCGGTATTGATGAAGCAGGTATTGATAGCAATACTGGAGCGACCATTGTTGAGATTAATCCGGATTTTTACCGTCCAGATGAGATAAATTTATTGATTGGTAATCCGAAAAAGGCACTGGAAAATCTTGGTTGGCATGCAAAGACTACTCCAGAAGAAATCTGTACCATGATGGTTAAAGAAGATTTATACAAAATCAAACAGGAAACTTCACCCTAATCGCTATACATCATACTGCTCTTAAAAAACTACTCACTCAAACCAATTATCGTTGAGCGGATTGATTAGGCACCAGGTCAGTAACGCTGCGCTAATCAGAAAATTTAAGCGACACGCAATAATCCAGCAAACCATTCGTCGAGACATCATAATCTTCACTTGGCTCACGACTAGATAACACCTCTGAAATTTCATCAGCCAATTGTTTGCCTAGCTCAACTCCCCATTGATCGAAGGAATTAATATTCCAGATCACACCCTGCACAAACACCTTGTGTTCATACATGGCCAATAGAGAGCCCATGGTTCTTGGATCTAACTTTTCAAACATAATGGAGTTGGTTGGTTTGTTGCCTTCAAAAATTTTATGCGGCAAGACCTCACTAATCTTATCTTCAGCCATACCCGATTCTTCCAGCTCTTTTCGCGCTTCTGCTTCGGTTTTGCCCATCATCAAAGCGCGAGTTTGGGCAAGAAAATTAGCCAGAAGAATACTGTGCTGCGAACCCAAGGGGTCTTTACTTTTGGCGGGAACCAGGAAGTCAGCAGGTACGGGTTTGGTGCCCTGATGCAATAATTGAAAGAATGCATGCTGGCAGTTACTACCCGTCTCACCCCAAATAATAGGGCCAGTGAGATAATCGACACGCTCACCCTGGCGGGTAATAGTCTTACCATTACTCTCCATATCCAGCTGCTGAAGATGCGCGGGTAAACGCCGTAAATACTGGTTATAAGCCATCACCCCATGACTTTGTGCATCGAAAAAATTGTTATACCAGACGCCCAGCAAAGCCAGAATTATCGGTATGTTTTTTTCAATGGGTGTATTAGTAAAATGCTCATCCATGGCGTAAGCACCATCGAGCAATTCTTCAAAATGATCCATACCCAGATACAATACAATTGGTAAACCAATCGCCGACCAGAGGGAATAACGACCACCTACCCAGTCCCAGAATTCAAAAATATTCTCAGGTAAAACACCAAATTCATTGGCCGCATTAAGATTACTGGTCACCGCCACAAAATGCTTGGCCACGGCTTTTTCTGAACCTGTCGTATGCACAAACCAGTCACGTGCGCTGTGTGCATTCATCATGGTTTCCTGTGTACTAAACGATTTTGATGAAACAATAAACAACGTCGATTCAGGCTGAACAAATTTTAGAATTTCAGTGAGATGTGTCGGATCAATATTAGAAACAAAATGCACATTCATGCCACGCTGAGCAAACGGCTTCATGGCATCACAGACGACATGCGGCCCCAGATCCGAGCCACCAATACCAATATTAATAATATCCTTGATCAGGTGACCACTATAACCACGCCAGTGCCCGCCTCGTACGCGCTCGGAAAAATAGCGCATTTGCTGCAACACCTTATTCACCTTAGGCATGACATCTTCGCCATCGACAAATACAGGTTTGTTGCCACGATTGCGCAAGGCCGTGTGTAAAACAGGACGATATTCCGAAATATTAATTTCCAGACCCGCAAACATCTGGTCACGCCAGCCTTCTACATCAGACTCTCGCGCCAGTTCACACAGCAATTTGAAAGTTTCATCGGTCATCCGATTTTTGGAGAAATCCAGCAAGATATCATCCATTCGGGTGCTAAACTTGTCAAAACGCGCCGCATCCTGATCGAACATATCCCGCATGTGCAGATCTTTCATTTCGAAAAAATGCGACTGTAGCGCTTTCCAGGCTGGCAAATCAGTTAATTTAGACATGTATTGTTTTTATAAAGCTCTATTTATTGATGCACCAAAGCATAGGACAAAATGACGTTCCACACCCGAAATTGACGGCATAGCCTCATTTATTTCCGGTATATCAGCAAAAAACCATATGGGATATAATACTGCGCCTTGTGTACAGGTCTTAAGCACCGAATAATATCATTTATGAGTCAAGCAAACATACCAGATACCTCCTCCACCAGCATGAAACAAGCGCCTGCAGGCCTGCTCAACACTGCCAGTAGTGATGAACAGCTGCGTGCTCGCGTCAAACTGCTTGGTAATTTATTGGGCAATGTGCTGCTTTCTCAAGCGGGTGCAAAGGTCTACGATTCGGTCGAAAAACTACGACTCGGCTTCATCGATTTACATAAACAGGATGATGTAAATAAACGCGCACAGATGATGTCGATGATCGAAACGCTCGATGCCCAGACATTATCTCAGGTGGTTCGTGCTTTCAGTATCTATTTCAGCCTGGTCAATATCGCTGAGGAAGCATCACAACACCAACAGCGTCGTGATCAGCTCAAACATCGCACTAATGAGAATATTCTCTGGGTGGGTTCTTTTGATTCAGCTCTGGCCAGGTTTACAGACCTGGAGATGAACCCAGCGCAATTACAGAATTTACTCAATCGCCTGGCTTACATTCCGGTGATTACAGCACATCCAACAGAGGCAAAACCGCGTAGCGTGTTGTATGCACTACGCCGTATTTTTCTCGCTAATGAGAATCTTAATGTCGCCGATTTGAGTCCTACCCAGATAAAAGAAGCCACCGACGAACTGGAGGCCCAGATTCAAATCCTATGGCGCACCGATGAAGTTCGCGAAACTCGCCCACAAGTCAGGGATGAAATAAAAAACGGGCTTTATTACTTCAAAGAAAGTCTGTTTGATGCTGTACCGGTTATCTATAAAAATCTGGAACGCCGCGTCCGTGACTACTATCCCAATGAACAAATAAGTGTACCCAGCTTTCTACAGTTTGGCTCATGGATTGGTGGTGACCGTGACGGCAACCCTAACGTTAAACCCGAAACCACAGCTCTGGCTTTGCATCTACAATCCGAAGTGGCGCTGGTAGAATACGTTCGTAGAATAAGCAAACTTTTTAAAATTCTGACACATTCAAGCCAGCTGTGCACACCCAGTGAGGCCTTTATCGAAAGCCTTAATCAGGACGAGAACCTGCGCTTTGAAGTTTTCTCTGTAAAACCAACCTTATACAGCAAAGCACCTTACCGCCGAAAAATTGCTTTCATGCGCCACCGCTTACAGCAAAATCTGGACAAAGTACGCGCGGGTATCAACAAGATTGACGATAGCACGCTTGAAATTGATAACAGCGCATTCAAAGATGCTTATCCTTCTGAAAAAGAATTGCTCGTTGATTTACATCTGATCCGTGATTCCTTATACGGTCATGGCGATCAGGCTATCGCCGACGGCGCACTGAAAGATTTTATCCGACTGGTTGAATCATTTGGTTTCTACCTGATGCATTTAGATATTCGCCAGGAATCAACACGCCACAGTGATGCAGTCGCCCAGGTATTAAAGCAACTCGATAGCAGCATTGATTACTCAGCCCTGCCCGAACTAGAACGCGTCAAATTATTATCTAAACTCATCAATAATTCTGATGATCAATTCCAGATAGATACAAACAAACTGGATGAGTTAAACAAGGAAACCATTGAAGTTTTCCAGACCATGGCGGCAATGAGCAATACAATCAGCCCCGATGCATTTGGCACTTACGTTATTTCCATGACCCATCAGGCCAGTCATATCATGGAAGTAATGTGGATTGCGACGCTAATAGGGCTTGCTGGAAAAACCGATGACGGCTGGTTCTGCAATATCAAGATTTCACCTTTGTTTGAAACCATCGAAGATTTGGCGCACATTGAAAGCGTGCTTTCCTGCCTGTTCGAAGATGCCGTCTACAAATCTTTGTTGAACGTTTCTGGTGGTTTGCAGGAAGTCATGCTCGGTTATTCCGACTCCTGTAAGGACGGCGGCATTCTGGCCTCTTCGTGGCAGTTGTTCGAAGCGCAACGTAAGGTCATCAAACTCACTGACGCTCACGGCATTGAATGCCGTTTATTCCATGGTCGTGGCGGCACTATTGGTCGCGGCGGCGGCCCTACATTTGAATCGATTCTGGCTCAACCCGAAGGCACGGTTCATGGTGAAATCAAATTCACCGAACAGGGTGAAGTGCTGTCGAATAAATACAGCAATGCTGAAACAGCGATCTATGAGCTGACCATGGGCATTTCCGGCCTGCTGCTAGCCAGCCGTTACAAAGTCATGCCTAGTGAAACTAGCACCACGCCTGAGCGCATGCAAATTATGCGTGAGATCATGGAAATTGGCGAAAATGCTTATCGCGAACTGACTGATCGCACCGAGGGTTTCCTTGATTATTTCTACGAGGCGACACCAGTCAGTGAAATCGCTTTGATGAATATCGGTTCACGACCATCACATCGTAAAGCAGGTGATCGTTCAAAAACTTCGGTACGCGCCATCGGCTGGGTTTTCGCCTGGGCGCAGGCGAGACACACCCTGCCTGCCTGGTATGGCATCGGCTCGGCCATGGAAACATGGGTTAACGGCGATGATAGTCGCCTGCAACAATTGCAGGAACTTTATCGTAACTGGCCTTATTTCCGCGCCCTGCTCAGTAATACAGAGATGGCACTCTATAAGGCAGACATCGTCACTGCTGAAGAATATTCTGAGCTATGTTTGTCCGATGAAACACGCCAGCGTGTCTTTAGCCTGATCAAGGCCGAGCATCAACGTACTAGTCAGTTTACCTTGCAGATCGCTGAAATGGATCATCTGTTAGACGACATCGAACCACTGGCTTTATCCTTGATGCGCCGTGATCCATATCTTGACCCGCTGAATCATATTCAGATCAAGCTACTAAAACGTTGCCGTGACGAATCACTCAGTCAGGAAGAACGCGACATGTGGTTAGATCCATTATTGAGAAGTATTAATGCCATTGCTGCTGGTATGCGTAATACCGGTTAACCAATTAGCCTGGTATTTTTAATACCATCATGATGAATAATTAGACTGAGCATTTAAAATACCACTAAATTGTTCTTGATATTACTTACAAAATATCTAGACTGAACTAAATCATAGAACTGTGGCAAAAGAAGCTATCTACGGATATTTCTAGTCTATAAAATACAAAAGTGAGGAAGGCACAAATGGAGTTTGATCAGTCAGACTGGGGAGTAACATTACTACTGGTGATCTTAGGTATATCTGTAGCGATAGCCGCTGTCGTCATCGCAAAAGCATTTGCCAATGAGTCCAAAGAAAATAAAGCACGCGCGGCGCGACTCGCTGAAGAAGATAAAAAAATGGCACGTGAACCACAAGCTCATGTCCCAGCTAAGATCAAACCAAAAGCCAAACCTAAAACCAAGACCCCACCAAAACCATCTGCGACCCCGGCTCCGGCTCACAAAGATGATGTTCACGAAGATGATGACCTGATCGCCGCAGCAGAAGTGTATTTAACCTACGAACTCGTTGAACAGGCAATCACCTCATTGGAGAAACACCTGCTAACACATCCAACAGATAAAAAAGCACTGGCTATGCTAAAGAAAGCAGAAGCTGCAAAATAAAATATAGCTCTGGAAGTAAAATCTTTGAGTGCTTACTGCAAACGAATAACTGCCCGCGATATTTTAAGCAACTTGTACAGGGATTTGATCTGAAGTTCTTGTGACGGCGTTTTGCTCATTAAGATAAACAAGCTTTGGGTGGAAATTAACCACTTCGTGTTGCGCTAACTCGGCATAAGCACAAATAATAATACGATCACCAGGATCAGCTTTATGCGCCGCTGCTCCGTTTACCGAAATAATGCCCGTACCTGCTTCAGCGCGTATTGCATAGGTCGTAAAACGCTCACCATTATTCACATTATAAATATGAATCTGCTCATATTCGTGAATACCTGCAGTTTTGAGCAGGTCACTATCAATCGCACAGGAACCTTCATATTCCAGCTCGGAATGCGTCACGTGTGCTTTATGTAGCTTGGCTTTGAGTAATGTTAGTTGCATAAATCTAGTTTAAACAGTGCAAAGGGTAATTATACCATTTTTTAGCGTATTGACAGCCATACTGCTAATCGAGGTGTATCCGCATTGACTAATCAATTAATTGGAAAAGAAGATTATCGATCAAACGCACTGAGCCCAAACGTGCGGCGGCTAATACAATCAAAGACTTATCCCCCTGTTCCGGTACCGCCAGATCCTGCTGACGGCGCACCACAATATAATCCACCAGAAACCCTTTTTCATCCAGTTCCTGACAGGCATGACCTACTTCAAAGGTCGGATTTTCCCCTGCCACAATAGCTTCGACCAGGTGTTTTAGACTTCGATGAATAGCGGTAGCCAGAATACGATCATCCGCACCCAGATAGGCATTGCGTGAGCTCATTGCCAAACCATCAGCTTCACGTTGAGTCGCTACCGATTGAATTTCAATCGGCATAGTCAGATCACACACCATCTGCTGAATAACTAACAGTTGCTGGTAATCTTTTTCACCAAAAACAGCTACATCCGGCTGTACAATGTTGAACAATTTATTCACCACTGTTGCAACACCAGTGAAAAATCCAGGGCGATATTCACCTTCGAGCATTTCAGATAATTGAGGCACTGCTACCCTGGTCATACTATCAATACTAGCCGGGTAGATCTCAGTGACAACTGGCATAAAAACCATATCAACATTACTTTCTTCTAAAACGGCCATATCAGCATCGAACGTGCGGGGATATTTATCAAAATCCTCGTTTTCGCCAAACTGCATAGGGTTAACAAAAATACTCACGACAACTCGTGAAACCGATTTATTGGCAGCCTCAATCAGACTCAGGTGACCAGTATGCAAATTTCCCATGGTAGGCACAAAAGCAATTTTATCGCCAGCCTGCTTCCACAAACTTATCTGCTGACGAACCTCATCAATAGTTCGTGCAAGCATCGGCGAGCTATTTTTCCCGTTAACTGAAGACATGATCTTCTCCTGGAAATTTACCCGACTTCACCGCATCTACATAGGCGCTAACCGCTCCTTCGATACTACCAGTCTCAGCCAGAAAATCATGGCTAAACTTAGGCACTCGTCCCATACTCAAACCCAAAATATCGTAGAGTACCAAAATCTGCCCATCACAAGCCACACTGGCACCTATGCCAATCACTGGAATCGTCAAAGCCCTGCTGATAATTTCTGCCAATTCACTTGGCACACATTCAAGCACAATTAAATCAGCACCCGCTTCTTCAAGTATTCCGGCTTCTTCCAGCATGGCTTCAGCCGCTTTCGCTTCACGACCTTGCACACGGTAACCACCCAATTTATGGACTTTTTGCGGCTGCAAACCAAGGTGTGCACACACGGGAATACCATGCTGCACCAATGCAGAGACAATCTCTGCCTGTTCAGCCCCACCTTCCAGTTTCACCATCTGCGCACCCGCCTCTTTCATAAAGCAGCCGGCATTTTCCAGTGCAGCATCAATTGATGTGTAACTCAAAAATGGCATATCAACAATCATCAAAGAATGTGACAAACCTTTGCCGACCATCTGAGCGTGATACAGCATGTCGTCAACCGTCACTGGCAATGTGGTTTCATGTCCCTGCACCACCATACCGAGCGAATCACCAACCAAAACAACATCAACATCAGCCTGATCTAGCACACGCGCAAAACTTGCATCATAAGCAGTTAAACAAACAATTTTTTCACCCGCCTGTTTTTTTTCCAGCAGACTGCGAACGGTGATTTTTTTTCTGACTTGTTGGGATGAATCTGGTCTGGCACTCATGGTTATTCCAGCTCCTGCATAATCAATGATGACGGATTAAAATAATGACGGCCACTGCGATTGGCCAATATGCGTTCTAATAACAATTGATAATCTTCTTCATTGTTGGCGAAGTCAATATCTGCGGCGTTTACAATTAAAAGCGGGGCTTCGTTATATTGATAAAAGAAGCGCACATAAGCATCGGACAAACGTTCCAGATAAGCAGCTTCAATTAACTGCTCATGTGATAGACCACGTTTTTGAATACGAGCCAGCAAGACTTCGACAGGAGCCTGTAAATACACAACCAAATCCGGTTTTGGCACATCCAACGTCAAACTTGAATAAACCTGCTCGTATAAATCCAGCTCATCTTTATCCAGTGTTAACTCAGCAAACAGACGATCTTTTTCAATTAAATAATCGGCCACTCGCACAGGACTAAACATATCTTCCTGCTTCATTTCCTTGAGCTGGCGAGCGCGTTGTAACAAAAAATATAACTGTGTAGGTAATGCTGCGGCTTTAGGATTATCGTAAAACTTTTCCAAAAACGGATTATCATCCGCACCTTCCAACAACAAACTACTATCAAAAGAACGAGATAACTTTCCTGCCAGTGTCGTTTTGCCGACACCTATAGGTCCTTCGACGACGACAAAAGCAGGCCATTTTGATGACAACTCCAAATGAGCCTTCGCCTCACTCATACAATTTCCCCAACATATTTCAACTCATTTTCAGAACAACTATTGATAATTTTATTTAGCGTACCATGACCGGGAATATTCAGATCAGGCTGCTGCATTTTTTGACATAGCCTGTGCAGAGGGTAAAGCACAAACTCACGTACACAGATACCCGGATGTGGCAGAATTAAACGCGCCTTGTTCATCTGCAGTTGAGCGTACATCAACATATCCAGATCCAACGTTCTCGCTGCCCAGCGTTGTTCACGTATCCGTCCCTGATTATTTTCAATCGCCTGTAAGTAATCCAGTAAAACTAACGGTTCAAGCCTGGTATCTAATAAAGCGACCGCATTATAATAATCATCCTGATCATCAGACTCCACATCATCGATCAATAATGGCTTACTTAGATACAAACCTGAATCGGCAATATATTGTGTTTCAGGGATTTGTTTCAGCGCAACCACAGCCGCCTTGATCTGCTCAACAGGATTTTCGAGATTACTACCCAGGCCGATATAAACAGATTCAGCCATGCATTAATCTTTTGGTTTTTTATTGCGTCGGCGCGGAGGCCTGCGTCGCTGCTTCGACTCTGTTTTCTTTTGCTGCGCCTCGGGTGAATTATTCTGAAACTCCGTCCACCAGCGACAATCTGCATCATTAATTTCACCCGCTTGAGAGCGCAGACATAAAAAATCATAACCGGCTCTAAATTTTGGATGCTCAAACACCGAAGTGGCACGTTTTCCAGTGCGATAAGAAAAACGTGATTGCAATGCCCAAATATCACGCATCACCATGGTAAATCGTTTTGGAATAGAAACAAAACGTACCTGCTCCCCGATCATGGCAGAAGCTGCTTTCTGCAATGCAAGTGAATGCGGCTCTCCCTTAGCCAAACGTTTTTCTGTTCGACGCTGTAACGGAGCCCATAACAAGGCTGCAAATAAAAATGCAGGTGTTACTGGTTTATTTTGTTGAATGCGTTCATCAGTACTCTGCATGGCTAACTGCAAAAATTTCAGTGCAATTTCATTACCATCTAACACCTTTGATGCTTCTGGAAAAAGATGTTCCAACAAATAATAATCACGCAGTCCCTGAAAACTTTTAATTGCATGACCAGAATGAAATAATTTTAAAACTTCTTCATATAAACGCGCAGCCGGTACATCTCTAAGTATAACGCCCTCATCACGAATAAAATCCTGACAGCTTTCGTCAATACTAAAACCTAGTTTGGCAGCAAACCGAATCACTCTGATCATACGTACAGGGTCTTCACGGTAGCGATCCTCAGGATCACCGATCAAACGTAAACGACCTTCCATAACATCTTCATAACCACCGACAAAATCGACTACTGAAAAATCAGCGATATTGTAATACAGCGCATTTACGGTGAAATCACGACGCCAGACATCCTGCTCAATATCACCATAAACATTGTCACGCAGAATACGACCTGAATCATCCTGATGCCCGGATTGAGAATCGCCATGATCACCACGGAAGGTTGCGACCTCGATAATATGACGACCAAAGTGAATGTGCGCCAGCCTAAATCGTCGGCCGATCAAACGGCAATTACGGAATAATTCTTTAACCTGCTCAGGGGTTGCATCGGTAGCCACATCAAAATCTTTGGGACGATGACCTAATAACAAATCACGAACCGCGCCACCTACCAGATAGGCTTCATAACCCGCTTTGTTTAATCGGGATAAAACTTTAATGGCGCTTTCATCGATATTCTTGCGCGAGATACCGTGCTCTGCACGTGGAATGATGCGCACATCATCCGAGTAAGTTTTCTTCGCAGCGGCAATTCTTTTTTTCTTTTCTCTGCGATTTTTTAACCACTTCAGCATTATTCAAAATCCTTAACGATGAGCGTAAGACCGTCACCAATCGGCACCAGGCTCTTAGTCACCCGGTTATCATTTTTTACCATTTCATTAAAACGCCTGATAGCACGTGTGCCCGGCTGCATATTTTCAGGGTCGGCCACACTGCCCGACCAAAGCGTATTATCCACCGCCAGTAGACCACCCCGACGAAGCAGCCTCAGCGACTGCTCATAATACAACGGATAATTCTGCTTATCCGCATCGACAAAAATAAAATCAAAAGTCCCTGCTAAAGAATCATCTAATAACTGTTGCAAGGTAATCGAAGCTGCCTGTAATCGAAGCTTTATCTTGTCCTGCAAACCTGCTTTTTTCCAGTACTTCCTTGCCATGCTAGTCCATTCGTCAGAATCATCGCAACAAACCAACTCACCATCATCCGGCAAGGCACTGGCGATGCAGATCGAGCTGTAACCCGTAAAAGTACCAATTTCAAGCACCCGCTTAGCACCAGTCAACTTTACCAACAGCGCCATAAACTGCCCCTGCTCAGGCGAAATCTGCATCACCGAGAATTTATCACCGGCAGTTTCTGCACGTAATTCCCGTAATAAGTCAGTTTCGTCAACCGATACCGAAAGTAAATACTCATAGGTACGATCATCAAGTGACAGGGTTCGATTACTCAAATACAGACTCTCTTCAACAGTAAAGCGCTACTATGTGCGCTAAAGCCGAAAATTATACCAAAAAACAGCGGGTTAAGACATTAAGACTCAATCTGGCAGGCGCAGCAAGCCGGTTTCCCGATAATAACAATAATCTGACAGTATTCTTTCATGATCAAAAGCCAGCTTAACCTTAGCCAGAGCTTCTTCATTACAGGGATTCAACAACATTATATTGGCCGCATCATCCGCAGCATGAGGCTCACCCGACGCATGCCCAATATAAACCAGGCTCACGGTATGGCCTCGCTCATCACGAGATGGATCAGAATAACAACCCAGCAATATATTTAACTTCACATTAAGACCGGTTTCTTCTAACGCTTCACGAATGGCTGCTGTACTGACGGTTTCACCCACATCGACAAAACCACCGGGTAGCGCCCAGCCATGCGGCGAGTATTTTCTTTCGATCAAAACAATCGGCCTGTTTGGCTGATCATACATTTCGATGATTATATCGACGGTAAGGAGTGGGGTTTCTGGTCTTGTCATATGCATGTTTTACTAACTACATGGCATTAGAATTTAATTCCATTAATTGTCCAATTTGTCAGCGTTATTAGTTTAGTGTTACACGCCATCAGCAAGCGCCATTTCAATCCAGAAGGTATTGCCTATACCCGCTTCACTCTCAACACCAATACTTCCACCCATGGCTTCAACCAGACGCTTACAAATAACAAGTCCTATGCCTGTTCCCTGAATAGTGCTTGCGGCATGAAGACGTTCGAAAGGGGTAAACAATCGAGCAATTTCATTACTGCTTAATTCTGCTCCGGTACTTGTCACATAAATGCGTAGACGTTTCGGATCAATCACTTCACTCTCGAGTGTTATACAGCCCCGTTCACAGTTATATTTAACTGCATTCGACAACAGATTTAGCAAAATCTGTTTAAGACGGGTGAAATCAGCCTGTACACTACTACCCTGACCACTGACACGATCAACGAGCTTCAACTGTTGCTCATCAATCTGAGGCTGAACAAGGGCAATACACTGACAAAGTAAATCATCAACAGAGACTGCCATTAAAGAGATATCCAGATTTCCAGATTCAATTTTAGCGAGATCCAGTACCTCATTAATCAGATTTAAAAGATGATGTCCGGCATAAAGGATTTCTCCAACGTTATCCCTCTGTATCTTATTAAGCATATCTGCGTCCATTTCAAGCATCTGCCCGAAACCCAAAATTGCGTTCATCGGCGTACGTAATTCATGGCTCATGCGCGATAAAAATTCTGATTTTGCGGCATTAGCACTTTCAGCTTCATCGCGTGCAATCTGTAAGCTGGTTGTACGATCTTGCACCAGCTCCTCAAGATGCTCACGATGATTATAGAGATCTTGTTCTGTTCTCTTACGTTCTGTTATATCTCGTGAAAGCACAATAAAATGAGGTCTGTCAGTAGCGCTATTATTTTTCCGTGCCACTGAAAGTTCAAACCAGAAAACGCCATCCGCTAATAGTAAGAAAAATTGTCGACCGTGTGATTCACCTGTTTTATTTGCCTCCTCTAAAGCAGAAGTCACCACTGCAGCTGCCTCTTCTGGTAACACTTCTTTAACGGTTCTACCCAGCAGACGTTCACGCGTGTCAGCTAATAGCTCTTCTTTATTCGCCATTACCTGAAGATAGCGACCATCCATATCCAGCTCAAACAACATATCGGGAATAGCATAAAGGGTCGCCGACATATCACTGGCAAGACGCTGAATAGGATTACCAAAGTGCTGGCTGATTTTACGAACAGCGAACATTCCTATAGCCAATAACAAAACCACCATTACAGCTATCAAAACAATCCCTTTATATATTTTCTGATCTTTTTTTAGTTCCGAGATACTGACCTGAACCACACCTTGAATCGAATTATCAAATCCGCCACGGTAAGGTAATGTTATTTCTATTACTGGCTCACCAGCATAAGCGGTATGTCGAGCTTGACTTACGCTATTTTGTGCCAGCACATCTCTGGCTATCTCCCCTGATTCACCTACCAGCAGAGTGTTATTCTTCTCTTTTAAACTGCTGGCTAAAACACGTCCTTCATTATCAGTAATTAGTAGTGATCTAATGTCCGGAAACTCTTTTTGAGTATCTTCAAGCAATAATTGCGCGTGATATCTGCCGGAAAAACTAACCCGCGAAACAGAGGTAGCCAATACCTGCGTAAAAAGCGTAGAAAGCTTTTGCTCTTCACTGTCCATCACTCCTTTGAGATAAGCACCACCAATAACCAATACAGTGATCATGAGAAATAATATAACAACCCCAAAAGATAAGGTTAAGCGTCGATCAACTTTTGATAATAATGATAAACTTTTGTCTAAATCTGTACTGAAATACCTCATCTAGACGTTACCGTTTTACCTTCCCAGATAGGCTTATTTGCAGCCCACGGTTTACGGAACGCTTCGGGTACAGGCCCAAGCCAACCGGGATACATCTCAAGGGTTTCTTTTGTTATTGGAAATACCGGCACTAAAATATGCTTCTCAACAGAGCGACCTGTTGCTACATAATATCCAGCTTTCATCGCTTCACCGCCAAGAGGGCCACAAAATTGAGCCGAGTCAATCTGTGTCAAACGGCCTGCCTTAATGTTACCAACCGAGGCAGGATCACCATCAATACTAGCGAGCATAATCTCCTTACGCCCGGCATCCGCAAGAACATCGACAACGCTCAGACCACCGCCATCATTAACGGTAAAAATAACATCAATACTGCCTGATTGCGGAAAGTCCTTTAGTATAGCCAGCCCAGCCTGACGACCTTCTTCAGGCTGAACCGCCTTGTATGTTTTCAATACTTCATAAGGCTGATCATGATCACGTAGTGCATCAAGAAACCCGTTCAGTCGTTCGACCGTTGAAGACACATGCGGGTACTCAACCAGAACCAGCTTAATTTTTTGTGTATTTAAAAACTGGCTGGCGACATATTCACCATTGAGATAACCGGCCTGTTTATTATCTGAGGTAATAAAAGTCGCCAGTTTCCCGCCACTAATATATTGATCGTATGCAACTACCGGAATGCTCAAACGATTAGCTTCCCTAAGAGGTTCGGCAAGCGCTGCATTATCGGTGGGTTGAACAATAATAACGTCAGGCTGTAGCTTGATCAGCTCATACATCTGAGCGATCTGGCGTTCGATGCCCTGCTGACCATCACCAGCAACGCGTGTCAGCAGCTCCACGGCAGGTAGCCCTCTGCCTATTGCTTCAGAATTAATTCGATCAGCTTCAGCCTCCAGACCTTCACGCATGGCAACCTGACCAGGAATAGTCATAGACCAATAAAGCACTCCAACACGAACAGATTCTTTAACTGGTGTATTTTGTGCAAATGCATTGTTAAAACAAAGGGACAAACAGACGGTCAGTGCGGCAATAAGCGAGCGACAGTATTTCTTGAAAAAAACTAGTGTCATTTCAAACAATATCCTTGATCGGATGGGCTTAGACATAAGTACTAATGGTAATAAAATTTATTATCATTAGCACGGCTATAAAGGCCTGTATTTTTACGTGATTATTCTAAAGAAAGCAAATAGTTAACTGGTTTTTAGTGTGGTTTTCATACGAATAACTTGATGTAAGTAATGGTTACTGCCGGTATAACAATGTGGGAGATGAGAGACAAATAAATATCAACGAATCTCCTCTCGCATAAACCTCCAAACAATCCCCCAAGCTATCAACGCTGCCACTGCCGCCAATGCAAACAAACTTGAATGATCAATCCTGTCCCACAATAAACCACTGACCATACTACCGACTGCACCACCCACACCAAAACTCAAACTGGCGTATAAAGCCTGCCCCCTGCCCTGATGCTTGCCTTTGAAAAACTGATGTACCAGCAAAATTCCTACCGCATGAAACACGCCAAAACTAAAAGCATGAAATAACTGCGCGACAAATAACACGATGGTATTGTCAGGAAAAAAACCAATCAACAACCAGCGTAGTGCAGTAAGAGCAAAGGTAGTTAATAATAATAAACGAACACCCAATACAGGAATCATGCGATGCATGAGCAGGAAGATAACCACTTCAGCGACAACACCGACGGCCCAAAAAATACCAATAAAGCGGCGACTATACCCGTGGTCTTCGAGATAGATGCTGTAGAAGGTATAATATGGCCCGTGGCTGAGCACCATTAAAAAACACACGCCGAGAAAAGCTAATACCACCGGCTGGCGAACCACACTCATAATACTGCTGGGTTCATCATGGTGTGTCTGCAAACATTCAGGCACAAACAAACTGACTAAAAATATAGCGGTGAGTAAAACCAAAATAACTGTCGGCAACCAGTCGATATCCTGGCTTTGAAAAAACTCACCCAGGCCAACCACCATAAAAATAAAACCCAGCGAACCCCAGAGACGGATATTGCTGTAGCGGTGAATTTTGTCGTTGAGATGATTGAGTGTGGTGGCTTCAAATTGTGGCAGCGATGAGTTCCAGAAAAAACTGAACATCAACATCACCATCGCCAGCCACCAGTAACTGTTACCAAAATAAACGCCGATAAAAGCGACTACCGCTAACAGGTTAGCAATACGGATAATGGTGATCGGACGCTGAGTATGATCGGCTAACCAGCCCCAGATGTAGGGCGCGAAAATTTTAGTCGCAGGAATAAACGCGATGAGTGTACCGATGGCCTGAGCTTCAAAACCTAAATCTTTTAGATACAGGCTCCAGTAAGGAACCAGTGCGCCGAGCGAGGCGAAGTAGAAAAAATAAAAACTACTCAACCTCCAATAGGGAATCGGAACACTACTCATCGCAAATCAGCAAGCGTTTAAGCTTGTGCTGGAATCACAGGTGTTTTCGATTCCACATCACCACATTGCGCATTAAAACGCATCATGTGATCCAGCAATGTGATCGCCAGCATGGCTTCACAAATGGGTGTTGCGCGAATACCAACACAGGGGTCATGGCGGCCTTTAGTGACAACTTCTGTCGGCTGACCGTTGATATCCACAGAGCGACCTGGCAGACGCATACTTGAAGTCGGTTTGAAGGCAGTGTGCACAACAATATGCTGCCCGGATGAAATACCACCGAGCACGCCGCCCATGTGATTACTGAGAAAACCTTCGGGTGTGATTTCGTCACGAAACTCGGTGCCTTTGGCAGCGACACAACCAAAACCGTCACCAATTTCTACGCCCTTGGCAGCGTTGATACCCATCATCGATTGCGCGATATCGGCATCGAGGCGATCAAATACCGGCTCACCTAAACCCGGTGGCACGCCCTCGGCGATGGTGGTGATTTTGGCACCGACCGAATTGCCCTCTTTGCGCAGCGCGTCCATGTAGGCTTCCATCTCATCGACCTTGCTGGCATCGGGACAGAAGAAAGGATTGTTGCGTACTTCGTCGAGGTCGATATTCTCAACTTCAATCGGACCTAGCTGTGAAAGGTAACCGTAAATCTTAATGCCGTAACGATCCGCAAGATATTTTTTGGCTATAGCACCGGCAGCCACGCGCATCGCAGTTTCGCGCGCAGAAGAACGACCACCACCACGGTAATCGCGGAAACCGTATTTCTGCTGATAGGTGTAATCGGCGTGACCGGGGCGGAAGCTGTTCATGATGTCACCGTAGTCTTTCGAGCGCTGATCGACGTTTTCGATCATCAGGCCAATACTGCAACCGGTGGTTTTGCCTTCGAATACGCCGGAAAGAATTTTGACTTCATCCGGCTCGCGACGCTGCGTGGTGTGGCGCGAAGTACCGGGTTTGCGGCGATCCAGTTCCAGTTGTAAATCGGCCTCACAGATATCCAGCCCTGGAGGGCAACCATCAACGATGCCGAGCAAAGCCGGGCCGTGAGATTCGCCACTGGTGGTGACGGTGAAAAGCTTACCTATTGTATTGCCTGACATAATTTAGACTAAATCGTTATTGTTGAAATTCGTGAGATATTACCACTCAAAGCGCATCAAAATCATCCTGATGTGTGCTGAGTTGCTCGGCGGTGAGCATAAACACGCCATCACCGCCATATTCGAAATCCAGCCAGACGAAGGGCACTTTAGGTAGCACCGCTTCCAGTTCTGTCCATGAATAACCCACTTCAACCACCAGAACGCCATTATCAGACAGGAATTTACGCGCCTGTTGCAGCATGGGAATGACCACATCAAGTCCCCGCTCTCCGGCGACCAGCCCCAGCGCAGGTTCGAGTTTCAGCTCGTCACTAAGCTCGGTCATTTCCAGCTCGGATATATAAGGTGGGTTGCTGACAATCAGATCATAGTGGCGATTGGGCACGTTTTCGAATAAATCAGATTGCACCAGTTCCAGCCTGTCTTCGAGACCATAATTGTGACGATTGATTTCAGCTACCGCCAATGCATCAGCAGAAATATCGCTGGCGACAACATTGGCATTTTCGAAAGCATGGGCGCAGGCGATGGCAATGCAGCAGCTGCCGGTGCACAGCTCCAGGATATTGTGCACTTCTTCATCCATCACCCAGGGCTGGAACTGCTCATGGATCAACTCAGCAAAGGGCGAACGCGGAATCAACACGCGCTCATCGACATAAAAACTCAGACCGGCAAACCAGGCTTCATTGGTGATATAGGCAGCGGGTTTTTTCTGTTCGATGCGCTGCTGATAGTAGGCCAGCACGGCCTTGCGCTCAGCCAGTGTGAGTTTGCAGTCAAAATAGTTCTCACCGAAATCCGGCGGCAGTTTTAGCGCCGCCAGACAGAGGTATACCGCTTCATCCAGCGCTGTGGCCATGCCCTGCACATATGTCAGTTCGGCAGCATTGAAAGCGCTAACAGCCCAACGTATGCAATCGCGCAGCGTTATTAGCTCTTCGGCTAGTTCATTAATATTGATTTTTGTTGTCATGGGCGGGGATTTTAGCCGTTCCCAAGGCAGCCTGCACTGACAATACCTGTACAGATGAAAATACATAGCACTTTCCTGTTAGCCAGCCAGCCCCTATAATCTGCACCTCAATAATGAGGACTCGACCTATGAAATCATCGCCACTTTTATCTCTGCTATTTTTATTGCTCTTTTTCAGCCATACAGCGGCCGCGGAATCGTCACTAACTTTTGATGGTGCATGGATAGCGGAAGCTCCACCATCAAGCAGAGTCATGGTTGCCTACATGAAAATTAAAAACTCCGGAGATCAAATAGCCAAAATCATTTCCGCTACTTCTGACAATTTTAAGCGTATTTCATTTCACCAGACACAACAGGAGAATGAGATGGCTAAAATGAAACACATGAGCACTTTAACCATACCCGCCAAAGGCCAATTAGTATTAGAAGCAGGTAGCCATCACATCATGTTATTTAATCCTGTAAAAAAATTGAAAGCCGGTGATCAGGTGAATCTTGACTTGAAACTTGAAAATGGTGACGTTGTTAATCTCGTTGTTCCTGTAATGAAACAACAGATGAAACAGATGGACCACTCACACATGCACCACTAATATGAAAGCATCACTCAGCGACTACCTTAAGTCCACGCCGTTTTACCTCCTGCCTCACCACGGCATTTCCTGGCTAATGTTCAAACTGGCGCGAGTTAAATATCGTCCAGCAAAAGATTTTATTATTCGTGCGTACACAAAACTCAATGAGGTCAAAATGCACGAAGCCGTTGAGGAAGATAAATACGCCTACGAAAGTCTCAATGCTTTTTTTACCCGCGCTTTAAAACCGGAATGCCGCCCTTTCGATGATACTAAAAACTCATGGTTATGCCCGGTTGATGGCGCAGTTAGTCAGGCCAGAAAAATTGAAAACGGTCGTGTATTTCAGGCCAAAGGTCACGACTACAGTTTGCTCGAACTGGTTGGCGGTGATGAAAAATTGGCTGCACCCTTTCAAAGCGGCAACTTCGCCACTATCTATCTCTCACCCAGAGACTACCACCGCATCCACATGCCCATCGGCGGTGAACTAACCAGGATGACCTACATTCCGGGTCGATTATTCAGCGTTGCGGATCACACTGTAAAAACAGTGCCGCGATTATTCGCACGCAACGAACGCGTTGCCTGTTTTTTCGATACCGAACACGGACCGATGGTGATGATTCTGGTGGGGGCTATTAATGTTTCTGCCACTGAAACTGTCTGGCACGGGCTGGTCACCAGTAAAGGCAGGAAACTTAAAAACTTCGATTACCAGAAAGGCGAAGTTAAACTGGAACGTGGTGATGAAATGGGACGTTTTAATCTGGGTTCCACCGTCATCGTTTTGAGCACCGAGCAATTCAAATTTGATGATGCCATGATTGCGGGCGAGACCGTAAAACTGGGGCAACGTCTTGGTATCTATACACAGTAGTATTCAGGCCTATACTATCGGCATGACACAAAAATACCCAACACGAGAACAAAATGACCAATAACGATATTTTACGACGCCTTCGCTACACTTTCGACCTAAGCGATTCGAAAATGATTGACATTTTTGGCCTCGCTGATCATGAAGTAACACGAGCACAAATTAGTGACTGGCTGAAAAAAGAGGACGACCCTGCATACCAGGCTTGCACCGACAATCAACTGGCCATCTTCCTGAATGGTTTTATTAACGAAAAACGTGGCAAAAAAGAAGGTGATCAGCCTGAAGCTGAGAAGCGCCTAACCAACAATATTATTCTCAGAAAATTGAAAATTGCCCTGAACCTGAAAGATGAAGATATATTCAGGATCATGGATCTGGCTGATTTCAGTCTGAGCAAACCAGAACTGAGTGCACTTTTCCGTAAAAAAGGCCATAAACATTATCGCGCCTGTAAAGATCAAATCTTACGTCGCTTTTTAACCGGGGTGCAGCTGAAATATCGCGACAATGTGGAAAAAAGAGAAGAGTTTAAATGGGAGTAATGTTAGCGCTGAGCTGGCGCTAAATAAACACCTAAACATCAGGATTCACTCAATGCATTTTCTGAATGGCATAACCCTGCTTTTAATCTACCAGTTAATTGGTGAGGTCAGCGTACTATTGTTGCGCATACCTGTACCCGGTCCGGTGTTAGGTATGGTCATGCTTTTCCTGACGCTGGCATTTCGAGGCTGCTCAACGGCATCGTTAGATTCAGCGTCGTCAGCGTTATTGAGCCATTTATCATTACTCTTTGTACCCGCCGGTGTCGGCATGATCGTTCATTTTGATCGCATCATTCACGAATGGCTACCGATAACTATCGCTTTAGTACTAAGTACTGTTATCACTATGGCCGCCACCGCCGTGATCATGTTAGCTAGCGGTCGCTTACTTTCAAAGAAAGGTCAAAAAGATGGTTGAGCCAGATTTAGCCGCCATTTGGGTTTACCTGTCTGCCACGCCTTTATTGGGTCTGACTATTACCCTGATCGCCTACAGTCTGGCCTATCGATTATATATTTACGCAAACTCCAATCCACTACTGAATCCAGTACTGACGTCAGTGATCGTTTTAATTATTTTGTTAGTACTCACCAATACTTCTTATGAAACTTATTTTGCGGGTGGACAATTTGTCCATTTTTTACTCGGTCCCGCAACCGTTGCACTGGCCATACCTTTGTATCAGCAATGTTCTAAATTAAGGCAATTATTTATACCCGTCGCTATCACTGTTATTTCGGGTGTCATCATTGGTGCTTTCAGTTCCATCGGTATCGCCTGGTTTTTAGGTGCCAGTTTACAAACACAATTATCACTCTCTCCTAAATCAGTTACCGCCCCTGTGGCTATGGGTATATCCGAACAGATCGGCGGTTTACCATCACTGACAGCGGTTTTAGTTGTTGTTACTGGCATCATCGGCGCCACCATCGGCACAAAACTATTTGACTTGATGCGCATTAAAGATGACAGCGTTAAGGGAATAGCTATGGGTATTACTGCGCACGGTATCGGCACAGCACGAGCATTTCAGGTGAGCCCGGAAATGGGGGCTTTTTCAGGACTAGCGATGGCATTATCAGCCTTTGCCAGTGCTGTTATTTTACCGTGGTTACTCAATTTAATCGGCATGTTAAATTAAAACGGCATGTCTAACATTCTCCCCTTCAAGCGCCCAAAGCCTGCTGAAAAACACAAGGGGAAATTTCTCTGCCAGAGCGGCCATCACAAATGGCAGATAGATCAGGAAAGAAAGTTTGATGTAAAACAGGGACGACTAGTGACGCTATATCGTTGCGCCCGGTGCACAGCCAGAAAAACTGAAGTTATTTAGTCTTTCAATTCTAATGAAGTCTTCTTGCTCTCTCGATATTCATCTCGATAATATTCTGTCAATGTGAACGCAAGCAATGCCACAAAAAACTCAACAATAAAACTCAACACTTCATAGGTTGTCTCACTGACAACAGGGCGTGTTGCCAACAAACCCCACAAATTACTAAACTCACCAACTTCGACAACCTCTTCTACCAACTTGGCGGAGATCATTGCCATGCTAAGACCGGCTGAATTATCGAGCATTGTCATGCTAAATCGTTTTGCCCAGTTTTGTTTTTTGTGTATTTTTAAAATTTCCTGACCAACAACTTTTGAGCCTTTATGAAAATTAGGCAGCAGTTTTTCCTTACAAATTCTTACGCCTAATATTGTATACTTTTTTGATTGTGGAACGAGCTGAGTGACAAACAGCTGCTTGCATCGAACCGCACTATTAATGCTTATTGCTTTAACAACGACAAAACCATTTTTAAGATTGTCTGATTTTGTTTCTTTCATAATATTTTTCTCATCAGAAAATTACACCGTCACCCTCAGGCACGTTGCCATGGAAACGCCAATACTTCATCAATCGAACCGCAGTTCATCAGAGCCATCAACAAACGATCCAGCCCCAGAGCAACACCGGAACAATCAGGTAAACCATGTTCCAATGCAGACAGCAAATATTCATCTATTTTCACTGCTGGTTTCTTTTCATCTAATCGTATTTTATTCTCATTTTCAAATCGCTGTCTCTGTTCACCCGCAACCACCAACTCATGAAAACCATTAGCTAACTCAGTCTCACCGTAAAATAATTCAAAACGACTAGCCACAACCACGCCATCTTTATTTTTACTCAATCGAGCTAAAGCACATTGTGACTCAGGATAATCATAAACAAAAGTCAATTGCTGCGATGGCAGGCAGGGTAAAACTAATTGTGTGAGCAACCAGTCTAACCATTCATCTTTGTTCTCATCCAAACCAACTGGTTGCTCTATGCCATGCTGCACGGCACATTCACGACAGTCATTTGCCGTGGCCAGGTATGGATTCAAATTGGCGTATTTTTCAAAGACCTGTGCGTAACTATAGCGCGTAAACGCGGCTATATTTTCATCAGCCAGGGCTAAAACCAAAGCTTCGACTTCATCCATGAGTTGAAACATATCAAATTCTGGTCGGTACCATTCCAGCATGGTGAATTCCGGGTTGTGCATGTTGCCCAGTTCATCATCACGAAAAGCTTTACAGATTTGATAGATGGCTCCAGCATTTACCGCGAGCAGGCGCTTCATGGCGAATTCGGGCGAGGTATTCAGATAATAGTGTTGCCCGCGAAATATACTTTGCAGACTTTCTATATGTGGATCCGTGTTACCTGACGAGGCCAACAACGGCGTTTCGACTTCCATTACTTCTCTGGTATCAAAAAAGGCTCGTATGTCTTTCAACATACGAGCCCTTCTTTTTATCAGTTCCAGACTGGCTGATGCTTGCCAGTTATTATTTTCCATCGTCACTTCAGATAATTAGGCTCTGGAAACGTACTCACCTGTACGCGTATCAATTTTCAGTATATTGCCTTCTTCGATAAACAAAGGCACTTTTACTTCTGCTCCCGTTTCCAGTGTTGCAGGTTTGGTACCACCCTGTGCAGTATCACCTTTCAAACCGGGGTCAGTTTGAGCCACCGCCAGCTCAACGAAATTGGGCGTGGTTATCGAGATAGGTGAGCCGTTCCACAATGTCATCACACAGGGTTCCTGCCCCTTAAGCCAATTAACCGCATCACCCATGGCAATTTTATCAGCAGCATGCTGCTCAAAGGTATCCGGCTCCATGAAGTGCCAGCTTTCACCATCACCATACAAGAAATCAACATTCATTTCTTCAACATCAGCGGCTTCCACCGTCTCGGTCGATTTAAAAGTGCGCTCCAGAGTACGACCCGTTTTCAGGTTTCTCATCTTGACGCGGTTAAACGCCTGGCCTTTACCTGGCTTCACCAGAATATTTTCGGTAATCGAACAAGGATCGCCGTCCCAAATAAATTTCAGGCCATTTTTGAATTGATTTGTGCTGTATGTCGCCATGTTGTTAAGCTGCCACTAATGGTTAATAAATAATTTGGCGCCATAATAACCTGAATAGGCTTAGTTTTCATTATGCATGCACTACCCATCACGGCTTTTTCTTCAACTTCCATAAAATGTGAATGGAAAAAACAACTCGCCGAAGCTATCTCATCACCTGCCGAGTTATTACGTCAGCTAGAACTCGAACATTTGTTGACTGACCAGATCGAGACTAATTCCAGTTTTCGCCTGCGCGTACCACAGTCTTATGTAGATAAAATGAAAAAAGGTGATGCTAGTGACCCGCTGTTATTGCAGATTCTGCCAACGATGGCTGAAAATGAACTGACTGGTGATATCGATCCGGTCGGTGATCTCAATGCCATGCCATCGTCTGGGCTGCTGCATAAATATCATGGTCGCGCTTTGATTATCACTACTGCAGCCTGTGCCATCCACTGCCGTTATTGCTTCCGCCGTCACTTCCCTTATTCTGATGCTCAGGCCCTGTCATCACAGTGGCCGGCCACACTGGGGTATCTAAGGCAACATACTGATATAAAAGAAGTTATTTTAAGCGGCGGCGACCCTCTAGTGCTCGACGATACCAAGCTGGCAGCATTATGCCGCGAACTGGAAACCATACCGCACATAAAATGGCTACGTATCCATACACGTCTGCCGGTAGTGTTACCCGCACGCATTACGCCTGCTCTACTTGCCTGGATGAAAGCTTCACGTTTCCGCATCACCATGGTAATCCACGCTAACCATGCCAATGAATTAGGCGCAGATGAAATACGCGCTTTAAAAGCATTGCAAAGCATCAATATTACCCTACTTAATCAAAGTGTTTTGCTCAGAAAAATCAACGATAATACATCAACATTAATTGATTTAAGCCATAGGCTGCATGATGCTGGCGTCTTGCCCTATTATCTACATTTACTTGATCAGGTGCAGGGCGGTCTACATTTTGATGTAAATCGTGAAAATGCCTGCCAACTCATTGATAATATGCGCGATAAATTACCGGGCTACCTGATTCCGAGACTCGTCATCGAAGAAAAAGGCAAGAGCTCAAAAACAGCAATTTCTTATATCTGAACTAAACTTGTTGTGGATGTAAGTAAATGGACGATATTGTGCAGAACCGATTTTATCTAAAATCGTAGCTCTGTTAATACAATAAAAAAACAAAATGATAAAAAATGATGAAATTACACATACCAGAACAATCTGAAACTCAGGATAGCGCCTTTCCTAATCACCCGCGCAAAGTCAAAAAATGGCTGGCTGATTTACCACAAGCCAATATGGGCGAAATAACCCGACAAATTTTTGGCGCGATTCGCGAAATCAATCGTCGAAAGATACCAGCCAAGCAGCGTCTTGAAATCATGGAATTGCTACGTGCACCGAGCCGTAGCATTTTTGACAATCTGAAAAAATACTTCATCAATCGCACTTTCCCTCTACCTGAAAAGAGTAAAAAAATCGTTACCCTCAATCAGGCGCTACTTCAGGAAATGGCGCTGGGATATAAGATTATTATTCAACAGGCCGCCAGTAAAAGCGAAAAAATAGATAACAAAAGCCAGGCTATTGCTATATCACGAGCCATTAAATATCAATCAGAGCTTCTCCTCAGAGCCAGTGAAATTTATGCTTCTGTACCAGCCAACACATGGAGAGATACACACCAGATATTTGCCTATGCCATCGACACCAAGCTCTATAAAAACGCAGTCGATGACAATGAAAATCCCAATAAAAAAGCCAGCATCGAGAATATTTACAAACAAATGCTGCTGTTTTCACTCTCGCGTCCTGCCGCCATGCGTCAAAGCGATAGTGAACGTGTTTACAACAAACTCTATAACTGGTCGGCACAAACCAATTTAGGTACTCAAATACAGGAAAACCAGATCAATCGATTTTTTTGCGCGCGCGTTGAAGAAGATCGGGCGCCTTCCTATGTGAACTCTCAAGACCTCCTTAGCGACAATCGTGCTTTCACATTAGAGACTGCCGAGCTTGTCGATAATATCCGAAAAGACCTCAACAGTCCTACCCGTGAACCCGACTCAATCACTGTTGGTGCTGAGCTCTCCACAGAAACACTGAAAGCATTGGCGATGTCATGGGGTGTTATGCCTAAACGCCGCTTCTCCAGAGAAGGAAAGAATGGACATATTGTGGCGTCGATAGGCCTGTCCCATGCTGCAAAAATGATTAGTCAGAGCAATCTTCCCGAATCATTAGCGGCTATATCTAACTCTTTCGATGCTGGTGCCAGCTTTACACTGGAAAACATCCCGGAAGAGCTAAAAACCATGTCAGATGACAAATCAAGTTATATGACTCACACCGAAATCGGCAAGACAGATAATAATGCGTGGGATATGGTGGCAAGGGGCAGAGTGATGACCAATGCCTTTGATCAACAACAACAAGCGCACCAGGCTGAACTACTCAAACTCAACAAGGAAGACGCTGATCTTCACTGGCAAGTAGTTAATATCAGTGCGGGTGGCTACTGCCTACGCTGGAACTCCGAAACCACCTCAAATGCTCAGATTGGTGAACTCATCGCTATTAATGAGCATGATGCCAGCGGTGCTTATGAGTGGCGTATTGGCGTAATTCGTTGGATGCAGTTCAGCGCTGAGCATGGGCTGGAAATTGGAGTTCAAATTTTATCACCCAAAGTCATCTCTGCTCAGGCATATCGCTCAAATAAACGTGATGAGGCGCCATTTTCGGCGCTTATGGTTCCAGGAATCAGACCACTGAACCAGCCTGCTACTATAATATTACCCGCACATGCATTCAAAACAGATGATAAACTCAAGGTTGAAGTATTTGAGCAAAAAATAGAAATCAAGCTGAGTAATAAAAATGAACATACTGGTTCATTTACGCAGTTTCAGTTTATACACACAGAACAACAGACTCGGCAGAAAAAAATCGAGAAAAAAGAAGAATCATCCAAGAAAAAGGATGACTTTGACGAAATCTGGTCTTCGCTGTAATAAAAACAACCCCGCATACGCATGAATTTCCGCGTGTGCCCTTTATGGATTCAAAATAAACAATGGCTGAACAAACCATTAACCTGATTATTGTCGATGATAGCTTCGATACCGAAGAAAAAGTCATCAGTACTCTGAGAACATTGGGCTTTGCCGCACGGTCTACACGTGCTGAAGATGATGAAGATTTGATTGAGGCCATAAAATCACATCGACCTGATCTTGTTTTATACTCGCAGGGTATGGAGTTAATTAGCCTTGAAGAAACCTGCAAAATCATCAAAGAAAACACCGGCGATGCCCCTATTCCAGTCATTGCCGTAGATAAAACTGAGTCTGAAGCCAATGTAACCGCAGCAATTAGTGCGGGTGCTATGGATCTTTCATCCTACAACAACATGAAACACCTTACTCAGGTCATCAAGCGGGAAGTGAGTGCCTATCGTAACTGGCAACAAAATCAGGCTATGGTAAAAACCCTGGCAGAATCTGAGCTCAGATGTAATTCACTGCTCGATAGTTCACGAGATGCCATTGCCTATGTACATGAAGGTATGCACGTCTACTCTAATGCTTCTTATCTTGATTTATTTGAAATTGAACAGTCTGATGAGCTTGAAGGTATTCCTATTCTTGACATGGTCGCACATGATAGTCGTGATAATTTCAAGGCATTCCTTCGTGATTACATGAAAAATGAAACTGGCCTAAAAAAACTCGAAACCCGATTACATAAACCCGATGGTAAAGAGTTTGATGGTGAAATGGAGTTTTCTTCAGCAAGTATCGATGGTGAGCCGTGTATACAAATTGTAATTCGTAAGGAAGACGTCAATACCGAAGAGCTTGAACGTCAACTAAAAATGCTCAGCCAGAGAGACCAACTTACTGGCTTATACAATCGTCAGCACTGTCTTGAAGAAGTTGAGTTAGTAATTTCCGAATGCGATGACAATGAAAAAATCGCCTCCATTATGGAAATACGCTTAGACAACTTTGATAACATAAAAAATGAAGTAGGTGTTGTCGGTGCTGACAACTACATTGCTGCCGTTGCCAAGGAACTTCAGGACTCGGCGAGCGAAACTGACATTCTGTCACGCTACACTCACGCTAGCTTTACCGTTATCACTCGCGGCAAGAACAAAGACGACATTGAAGAATATGCAAGAAAATTCCAGAACAAAATTAGTGATTTTGAAGTCACTATCAATGATGGAAATATAAACACAACCTGTAGTGTAGGCATTGCACTGATTGATAAAAATTCACCCGAATGCAATGAGATTTTAGCCCGTGTTGAAAAAGCATCAGACGAAGCGGCGGCTAATGGTTCCAATCAAATCAGTATCTACATCCCTAAAGAAGGCGAGCTGACACGACACGAAGCCGATTCAAAATTCAAAGGTCAACTAACTGAGGCGATGAAGAACAATAAATTTGTTCTTCATTATCAACCGATTGTCAGCCTACACGGCGATACCGATGAACGTTATGAAGTTTTCGTTCGCCTGAAAGGTGATGATGGCAATTTAATTATGCCACAGGATTTTTTCCCGGCAGCCGAGCGTATAGGTATGGCTGTAGCTGTAGACCGCTGGGTACTAACACGTACCATTAAAGTCCTGCATGAGCGATGGAAAAAAGGAAATCGGACTCGTTTTTTCATCAAGCTCTCAGCGCCATCACTTAAAGATGAAACTTTGATCGACTGGCTGGACTACCAGATTAAAGACAAACAACTACCGGCTGACTGCCTGATTTTCGAGGTTAAAGAAGCCGCAGCTGTAACAAATCTAAAATACACCAAGGTCATGTGTGAAAATCTGAAGAAGATAAAATGTGGCTTTGTACTCGACGATTTTGGTTTAGGAGCTAACCCATTCCAACTACTCGACCATATTGATGTCGATTACATTCGTCTCGACAGGACATTTATGGAAGACCTGCTTGAAAACACACAGAATCAGGAAGCCATACAGAAAATCACAGCATTAGCAGGTGAACGCGGTAAATTAACCATCACCCAGTTCGTACCCGACGCAGCCAGTCTGTCTGTACTCTGGGGTATAGGCGTTAACTTTATTCAGGGTTATTTCTTACAGGAACCTTCACCTGTAATGAATTATGACTTTACAGACATGGGAGGCTAGCTTTAGTTTTTTCCTTTTAGCAACCAGAGATCAGTTACTTTTATAAAAATCTTGGAACTCAGCATCCGTCAATGGCCTGGAAAAATAGAAACCCTGATAGATACCACACTGTTTAGATCGTAAAAAATCAAATTGTGCTTCGGTTTCTACACCTTCTGCTACCACCATTAAATTAAACTGCTTAGCCATATCCAGAATACTACTCACCATCACCTGGTCATTCTGTTCTTTGTTCAGCTCAGAAACAAAAGAACGGTCAATTTTTATTTCGTCAATGGGAAGCCTCTTTAAATAACTCAAGGAGCTATAACCGGTACCAAAATCATCCATAGAGAAGCGTATACCTAAATCCCGAACCTCTTCCATAATATGTATAACTTTATCAATATCTTCTGCGACGATGCTTTCAGTCACTTCAAATACAATTTTCTTCCTGGCCGAATCAGTGAGGTACTCTTTACACAATAAACGAACGTCATCAACAAAATCGTAATAAAAAAACTGTCGCATACTGACATTAATAGAGAATTGCTGAATATGTATTCCTTGCTGCTCCCAGACACTCAAAGTTCGAAATGCCGTTTCCATAATAAAACGGCCTAATACAATAATTGATCCCGTTTGCTCCGCAATCGGTATAAATAAATCAGGCATGATTAGTCCGTGCTTTTCATTATTCCAGCGCACTAATGCTTCGGCACCCACTACTTTCCCATGTTCATTCAACTGCGGCTGATAAACCAAAGAGACTTCATTTTTATCAATAGAAAAGTGTAATAATTGTTCTATCTCAAGATTGTACTCAACACGTTGTTCCATTTCCTCATCAAATACAATAACACCATCACGACCCTTCTCCTTGGCTTCGTACATAGCAATATCCGCTTCTTTGATCAAACGACTGGCATCATTATTCTTTCCACTAACCAGACTGACTCCAATACTGGCACTAATAAAAAGCTGATGTAATTCAACGCTATAACTTTCCTTAAGAATTAATAGAATTCGATCAGCCAATGCCTGCGCTTCCGCCATGCACTCATTTTTATTGTCATATTCAAGCCCAACAACCACAAATTCATCACCACCCAACCTTGCTAACAGACTATCGACATGTTTTTGATCAGTAATGCGACTGGCAACATCCTGTAACAAACGGTCACCAATATCATGGCCCAGAGAATCATTAATTGTTTTAAAATGATCGAGATCGATTAGTAATAAATACGACCAGGTTTTCTCCCCCTGCAAAGAGGCCATCATATCTTGCAGATAGTTAATAAAGAAATAACGATTCTTCAAGCCCGTCAAAGAATCATGGTTAGCCAGATAATTCGTTTGCATCAATAATTTGTGACTACTCTCAGCAGCATAAATTAACACCCACGCAAGAACTCCGGCAAATATAGCTAAAACATAACCGAACCATTCGCCAATCAGGAAGAAATAAATAATCAATGGCACCATCAAAATAATGACATTGGGTTTAAACAATTTTTTATCAGGAATCAATAAAACCGAAGCAACAAGCGAAGCACCGATTTCTGTAAAAATGGCAATATAATGAAGCTGATACTGGTCTTCAGTGATGAATAACAGAAAAATACTCAGCCAGAGCAGAAAGAACGCGTAATAAAACAGTGAAAGGCTTTTATACCATGCCTTTAATTGTGTGTTAGTGAGATTATTATCAATATACTGCTTATAAATTCGGTATCCCCAGATGGAGACCAGCACAATACCCGCATACCAGACCACCGCTCTCAACGGAATACCGTGCATCCAGCTAAGGAAAATATAACCCAGCCCCGGAAATAGCGATAGCATCACCATCACGGGAATTTGCTTATGCAGATAAGAGTAGAAGTAACGATTATCCATAAATTATTAGGACTAAAAAAATAAGAACCCAGACTTTAACCTAAAATCAGTAGCATTAGTATAGAGTTGAGTGGTGCTAGTAGCACGGATTTCTTGTTAATTCCTGGCTTTAATTCTGAGTTGTAATGCCACCTCATTTCCTTTTTTTGCGGGGTGGCGTAGTGCATGCCGAATCACCCACTTAAGCTCTTTGCTTGCATCACTGAGCCAACGCTCACAGATGTCAAAAACCAGTTCCGGGTGATCTTTAGCGATATCACCAAGACTGTTTGCCACACTACGCCGCACGTAGAGGCTTTGATCATTTTTAAGCGATTCCAGAATGGGTAATATCGGCAATGGATCTTCTATAAATGCTGGAATCCGCGGCGCCCAGGGAAGTCGAGGCCTGGAACCTTCAGAACAAAGACGCCTAACATGAGGATCTGGATCTGTCGTCCACTTTATTAACTGTGATAGTGTGCGATCCTGGTCTTTAATTAAAAATGGACGCATAGAAAACTCAGAGGTATTTCGTTTGGTCAGTTCATACTGCGCTTTCATTGAAATATTAAACGGGTCAGAGCCTGCATTATTCTCTTTATCTAAGCCATATAGCGAAATAAAGCAGCTATGAGGTAGATAAAATAAAACCGCAAGACCGAGTCCTTCTGTTGCAATATTTGGCGGTGTCAAAGAAGCCAAAATCACATCAATAGCCTTTTCGTATTTGTCAGGTAAGTATTGATGAAGTGCTATAGCGATATGTTTCGCTCGATCCATAAATTCTAAAGGCTCCAGGTTATCTAGTGCGGATTTTCGGAATTCTTTGGATTGAAACTTTGGGTAAACGTGTGCGATGTTATTTGCCAGGCAATCTATAGCTTCTTCATCTAGTAAGTTTTTTAATGCGTAGCCTTTTTTTATGGATTTTGGGGCGTTGGGGATTTTTGGCATGGTTGTGGGTTTTTTGATGATTTGGGGGCATGCACAATGAAAGGCCTGAGCTTTTTTTCAATAATTTTTACTCTGACCAAAAATATTAAAATTCATGGATGGCACGACAAATCAGAAAACAAAATATACATTCACCATGTAGAACGTGCTAACGAGAAATTATAGATCACACCGCAATAAAATAGGGCGTATGCAATACGCCCCTACGTTTATTTTTCAGACTTAACCACCACCTCAACCCTGTCCACCTTCTGATACAACCGATGCAACTTAATCCCACGCTTTCCTCTCTCTGCCGCATGTTCATCTACTTCATCCGGCTTTAGGGTTTTTTGTTTGGCACCGCTATAAATCTTCAGCTTTTCGCCATCCTGAATCAGGTCAATGGCACAGACCCATTCTGAACCGTCTTTGAGTTTGGCTGAGGGTACGTTGATAATTTTATTACCCTTACCTTTGGCCATTTGTGGCAGTTCGCCCAGTTCGGTGACCAGCATGTGGCCTTCGGAACTGATGGCGACGATCCAGTCATCTTCAAGACTTCTAACTTTTACCGGTGGTAATACTTTGGCTCCCGCGGGTACTTTCAGGAAAGCTTTACCGGCTTTGGTGCGCGAATGTAAATCACCCAGTTTAAATACAAAGCCATAACCGAATGATGTAGCAACCAGATATAAGTCATTGGGATCACCTATCATGGCGGCGGTAAACTCCGCACCGGGAGGTACATTAAAGCGCCCGGTTAAAGGTTCGCCCTGGCCGCGAGCTGACGGCAGAGTATGTGCCTGCAAGGTATAGGCACGGCCGGTGCTGTCTAAAAATACGGCGAGCTGATTGCTCTTGCCATGCGTTACCGATAACAGGCCGTCGCCGGCTTTGTAGTTAAGTTTATCCGCATCCACTTCGTGACCTTTGGCCGCACGTGCCCAGCCCATGGACGAGAGTACGACGGTGATTGGGTCACTCGGAATCAGTGTGCTTTCATCCATGGCCTGCGCGGCATCACGTGCGACGATGGGTGAGCGTCGATCATCGCCGTATTTTTCTGCATCGGCTTCAATTTCTTTTCGGATCAGGGTTTTCAAACGAACTGCTGAGCCCAGTATTTTTTCCAGATAATCGCGTTCTATGGCTAGCTCATCTTGCTCGCCGCGAATTTTCATTTCTTCGAGCTTGGCCAGATGACGTAATTTCAGATCTAGAATAGCTTCGGCCTGAATATCGGTAATTTTAAAACGCGACATCAATACTGGTTTGGGTTTGTCGTTTTCGCGAATGATGGCGATGACTTCATCAATATTCAAAAACGCGATCAATAAAGCATCCAGAATATGCAGACGTGAATTCACTTTATCCAGACGCCATTGCAGACGACGGCGGACCGTTACCGTGCGGAATTTCAGCCACTCAGCAAGCACCATTCTCAGGTCTTTGACCTGAGGGCGGCCATTGATGCCGATCATGTTCATGTTGACGCGGTAGCTCGATTCAAGATCGGTGGTGGCGAATAAATGGTTCATCAACTCTTCGATATTGACGCGATTGGAACGCGGCACAATCACCAGACGCGTTGGGTTCTCGTGATCGGATTCATCGCGCAGGTCTTCTACCATCGGCAGCTTTTTTGCGATCATCTGTGCGGCGATCTGTTCCAGCACTTTATTACCGGAGACACGGTAAGGCAGCGCAGTAACAATAATGGCACCGTCTTCTTTCTCAAAACGTGCACGTTGGCGAACACTGCCGTGACCGGTGCGATAGGTTTCCATCATGTCGTCACGTGAGGTGACGATCTCGGCTTCAGTAGGAAAATCCGGGCCTTTTATATGTTCACATAAATCTTCTAAGGTGCTCTTTGGACTGTCTAATAAGCGAATGCAGGCGCTGGCCACTTCACGAATATTGTGCGGCAGAATATCAGTTGCCATACCGACGGCAATACCGGTACCGCCATTGAGCAATACATTCGGCAAACGTGCTGGCAGGGTTTCTGGTTCGTCTAAAGAACCGTCGAAATTCGGTTGCCATGTGACCGTACCCTGACCTAATTCAGAGAGCAGTACTTCGGTGTAGGCCGCCAGTTTGGATTCGGTATAACGCATGGCGGCGAAAGATTTTGGATCATCCGACGAACCCCAGTTACCCTGACCATCGACCAGCGGATAACGGTAGGAGAAAGGCTGCGCCATCAACACCATGGCTTCGTAACAGGCGCTATCACCGTGCGGATGATATTTACCCAGCACATCACCGACGGTACGCGCGGATTTTTTGTGTTTGGCGGTGGCGTTCAGGCCCAGTTCGGACATGGCATAAACAATGCGGCGCTGTACCGGTTTCAGGCCATCACCAATGAACGGCAAGGCGCGATCGAGAATCACGTACATGGAATAATCCAGATACGCTCTCTCGGTAAACACCGACATCGGCTGCTCTTCTACACCTTCAAAATCAATTTCAGATTGGTCAGTCATAATTTCTTTATTTTTTCTGATAAAACAAAATACGTTTAAGAATAATTTTTAGATCACACTATTAGATCTCGGCCAGGTTACCTTTCGATTCCAGCCAGGATTTTCTGTCTGCGGCACGTTTTTTTGCCAGCAACATATCCAGCATCTTGTCGCTGTCGTCACCGTCTGTTACCACCAGACGAATCAGGCGACGGGTATCCGGTGCCAGTGTGGTTACACGCAGTTGCATGGGGTTCATTTCACCCAGACCTTTGAAGCGCGAGACCGAGACTTTACCGCGAATTTTTTCAGCTTCGATGCGATCGATAACGCCCTGCTTTTCTGCTTCATCCAGCGCATAAAAAACCTGCTTGCCGATATCGATACGGAACAAAGGCGGCAAGGCGACATAAACGTGGCCGGCTTCGACCAGTGCACGGAAGTGTTTGAGGAACAGCGCGCAGAGCAAAGTTGCGATGTGATAACCGTCGGAGTCCGCATCGGCGAGAATACAAATCTTGCCGTAGCGTAAATCTTTCAATTCACTGCTGCCCGGTTCGATACCGAGCGCGATGGAGATGTCATGTACTTCCTGCGAGGCCAGCACCTGATCGGATTCCACTTCCCAGGTATTTAGAATTTTTCCGCGCAGCGGCATAATCGCCTGAAAAACACGGTCACGCGCCTGCTTGGCTGAACCACCCGCAGAGTCTCCTTCAACCAGAAACAGTTCGGTACGCTCTAAATCCTGCGATGAACAATCCGCCAGCTTGCCGGGCAAAGCCGGACCGGTAGTGATTTTTTTACGCACGATTTTTTTACCGGCACGCAATCGTTTTTGCGCATTGTCGATGGCAAGTGTAGCTATGGCTTCACCGGCTTCGGTGTGCTGGTTCAACCATAGACTAAACGCATCTTTGACCACGCCGGAAACAAACGCAGCACATTCGCGCGAGGATAATCTTTCTTTGGTCTGACCGGAAAATTGTGGGTCGCTTAACTTGACCGATAAAACGTAGCAGACACGATCCCAGACATCTTCCGGACTGAGTTTGACACCGCGCGGCAATAAATTACGGAATTCACAAAATTCACGTAGCGCTTCGGTCAAACCGGTACGCAATCCATTGACGTGCGTGCCGCCCTGCGCGGTAGGAATAAGATTGACGTAGGATTCACCAATCAACAATTCACCTGCCTCAACCTGCCAGCTCAGCGCCCAGTCAACCTGTTCGGTGCTGCCCTTCATGCTGCCGGAAAACGGCTCTTCTGGCAGAATTTCTCTATCGGCTAGATGTTCACCGAGATAATCTTCCAGGCCACCTTCATACAACCAGGATTCTTTTTCGCCGCTTTTCTCATCGAAAAAATCAACTTTGAGACCTGAGCACAACACCGCTTTGGCGCGCAAAACGTGTTTCAGGCGGGGTACGGAAAAATTTGCAGAGTCAAAATATTTTTTCTCAGGCCAGAAGTGGATGCTGGTGCCGGTATCTTTTTTGGCGACCTTACCGATTTCTTTTAACTTTTGCGTGTTCGCACCGTGCGCAAAAGCCATACTGTGCACCCGGCCATCACGACGTACTTCAACGATCAGTTTTTCCGAGAGTGCATTAACAACAGAAACACCCACGCCGTGCAGGCCGCCGGAGAATTCATAGTTTTTATTAGAGAATTTACCACCCGCGTGCAATCGGGTAAGAATAACCTCGACACCGGGTACGCCCTCTTCGGGATGGATATCCACCGGCATGCCACGACCATCATCTTTCACGGAAAGTGAACCATCTTTAAATAAAGTCACTTCAATATAGCTGGCGTGACCGGCGACGGCTTCATCGACGCTATTATCGATTACTTCCTGAGCCAGATGATTGGGACGGGTGGTCTCGGTGTACATGCCCGGCCGTTTCTGCACCGGTTCGAGACCGGTTAATACCTCAATCGCGGAGGCATCGTATTTACTCATAGTTTGAACCCTGATGAATCATGATGTGTTGGGTTGGTGATTTGGCGGTTAATATACAGGCCAAAGCGCAATTCCTCCAGTACTTAATGCAAACATTTACCGGCTTTGTTTACAGACTGCCTCCATCTGCTTATGCTACCCCCATGTCCACATCCAACAGCCTCGCCGCCAGCCAGCCCCACATCAACGCCACCGTCTCGGCCTCTGCCGGTAGCGGTAAAACCTGGTTATTAATCACCCGTATCGTTCGATTATTACTGGCAGGCGCGACTCCGGGCAGCATTCTGGCGCTGACTTTTACCCGTAAGGCAGCTGCTGAAATGCAGATTCGGTTGAATGAGCGTCTCTATGAGCTGGCCAGCTGTGAAGATGCTGAGCTGATCAAGATGCTGGAGGCTATCCAGACTGAGGCCAGCGCCGAAAATCAGCGGCGTGCGCGTAGCCTGTATGAAGAATCATTGCACAGTCTGCATCCGGCTCGCTTACAAACCTTTCATTCTTTTTGTCAGGATATTCTGGCGCGTTTTCCTTTAGAGGCGAATGTGCCACCGGGTTTTGAGCTACTCGAAGATGTCAGCTTGCTGGAACAGCAGGCATGGGAAGAATTATTCACTAAAGCCACCGAAAATACAGCGAGCCCGCTAACTCAGTCGCTTGATTTCTTGATGCGGGAAAATAATAGTGTGGCGAACCTACGCAGTTCGCTGTCCAGCATGCTGAACCATCGCAGTGACTGGTGGGCTTATACCTTTGACCAGCAGAATCCGGTCGAATACGCCTCTACTGCTTTACGGCAACAGCTGGAGTTATTGGATGATAAAGATCCAGTGGCTGACTTTTTCAATGACTTCACTAAAAGAGCATTGGCCGAATTTGCAATATTGCTAGCGAAACACCCAACAAAAACCAATGCAGGCCATAGCGATACTGTTGCCACACTACTCGCCGAGGCTCGCTTTGATCTTGATACATTAAATGAAGTGACAAAAGTTTTCCTGACAGCCAAAGGCGAACCCCTGGCGCGCAAAGCTAGCGCGACTCAAGAAAAGAAAATGTCAGCAGATGGTCAGGATCAATTCCTTGAAATCCACCAGCGTTTGAGCGCTCAGTTAATAGAGACTCTAGATTATCTAAAACGCCAGAACACCCTCGCCATTAATCAGGCCTGGTATTTTTCCGGCCAGCGTTTTATCGCCATTTTTCAGCGCATCAAACGCGAGCTGCGCATGCTCGATTTCACCGATCTGGAATGGCATTGCTATCAACTGCTCAACACCTCGGATAACGCACTTTGGGTGCAATACAAAGTCGATCAACGCATCGACCACTTTTTAATCGACGAGTTTCAGGATACCAACCCGACGCAGTGGCAATTATTGGCTCCGCTGTTTGAAGAAATGGCGGCGGGTTCGACTGATCGTTGGCGTACCGCTTTTTTAGTCGGTGATGAAAAACAATCGATTTATGGTTTCCGTCGCGCTAACCCTGCTTTGCAGGCACAGGCTTCTCAATGGCTGGAGGAACATCTGGGTGCGCAGGCAGCTCCGCTGGATTTTTCCTGGCGTTCATCACCGGCTGTCATCCAGTTTGTTAATCAGGTGTTTCAGCAGGAAGAAGTACAGGCCATCATGCCCGGCTTCACTGAGCATGGTACCCATTTAAAAACATTACCGGGACGTGTTACTGTTTTTCCTTTGTGCGAGCTTACAGAAGATGATGCAGAGGATAATTGCATCATGATGCGTAACCCCCTGCTCGAACCCCGCAAGGAAAAGATCAACACGCTGTATCGGGATGAAGCGACAATCATTGCCGAGCAGATAAAAACCCTGACCGAAACACCGCACTACATCAAAGACGGCGGTAATGTTCGCGCGATTAATCACGGCGATATTATGATTCTGGTCAAAGCGCGCAAACCCATCAAGGAATACGAGCAAGCCTTACGTGAAAGAGACATTCCCTTTATTTCAGATAAACGCGGCACCCTGCTGGATAATCTGGAAATTCAGGATCTGGAAAAATTACTCGATAGTCTGATTACGCCGTTCAATAATGTCGCCATAGCGCAGGTGCTGAAATCACCGATCTTTGATGCTTCCGACGAAGACCTGATTACTCTGGCGAACATCAAGGATGTGCCGCACTGGTATGATCGTTTTCAACATCTACCCACAGGACTGGACGATTCACATCCGCTGTCACGCGCCGCCAGATTATTACCCCGCTGGCATGCGCTCGCCGACACCATTCCGGTGCATGACTTACTGGATAGAATTTACGCCGAAGCTAATTTATTGCCACGCTATGCAGCTTCGGTAGATGAAACACTAAAACTTCGCGTACAGGCTAATCTACAGCGTTTTCTCGAACTTTCTCTCGAACTAGATGCTGGTCGATACCCTAGCCTGACTCACTTTCTGCACTACCTGCGAAGCTTACGAAAACCCGAAGCCAGCGCACCCAATGAACCGAATGTAAATGAAGCAGGCCAACGCGTCACCATTTTAACCATTCATGCCAGCAAGGGTCTGGAATCGCCGGTGATTTTTCTGGCCGACTGTAATCGTGGTAGTAATAATAATGATGCCCACAGTACACTGGTCGACTGGCCCGCAGACAGTCGTCAACCTGAGCGCCTGCAACTGGTATTGAGCAAACAAAATACCGACCGTTTGACACAGAAAGTTCAGCAGAAAAAAGCCCTGGCTCAGTCGCGTGAACAATTGAATTTGTTATACGTGGCCTTAACCCGAGCGCGTGAGTATTTATTTATTTCTGGTGTGGCCACTAGCAAAAAACCTTCCGGCTGGTACCAACTGGCTCACCAGGCGATTGCTTCAATAGCAGAAGAACAGGACGATGGATCGTTTGACTACGTTTTTGGTGAGCATCAAATTGACGAGACTAACGCGGTAAAAGCACCCTCGACGGCCGCGCCGCAATTAAAAATCATCCCGGAACTGCTGCAACCAATTAAATCACTGGCCAAACCTGAGCATATGATTGCGCCCAGCAAAGCCAATCGCGAACAGGCCCTGGCTTTTATCGCCGATGGTGATCTGGATAGTGAACAAGCGCAAATGCGTGGTGTCGCCATTCATCGTGCGCTCGACCTGCTCAGCGGCAAAAGAGCTTTAAGTGATAACAGCATCCATCAAATTCTCATGGCTGAATTTCATCAGGACGCAGATAAAAACGAAATCGATTTATGGCTGAAACAAGCCCAACAAGTGTTCGATGATGCTCAGTTTAAAATAATTTTCTCACCTGATGAAACGGCGCAGTATTTCAATGAATTACCACTGCTATACGATAACAACGGACAATCAGTTTATGGTTTGATTGACCGCTTAATCATTGATGGTGACGAGATATTACTGATTGATTACAAAACGCATGCACAAGCTAATGCAGATAATTGTAAAACTATCGCTGAAGACTTTTCTGAGCAAATGAACTTATACGGCCTGGGCATACAAAAGATCTGGCCTGATCACACAATTAAAAAGGGCGTTTTATTCACCTCAGCCCGGAAACTAGTCTGGCTGGATGAGTAAAACGCCCTTTCGGCTTATTGATCAGTAATCGGAATTAATTAACCAACGCAGCCTGTTGTTTGTTTATTTCCTGCACCAGTTTTGCCGCAGGCACATAACCCGGCAACATTTCACCGGTTTCCAGAATAATAGCTGGCGTACCACGAATACCAATCTCTCTGGCTAACGCCAAATGATCCTGAATTGGGTTATCACATTTCAACACTTCAATTTTAGTGCCCGATTTCGCAAGATCTAGAGCCTCATTTTTATTCTTAGAACACCAGACACTAACCGTCGTATCAACATCACTCTGACCTTTCAGTGGCATAAAGATATAACGCACCTTAACGTTACTCGCCATGTACTGATCCATCTCACTGTGCAAACGGCGGCAATAAGGACAATCAATATCAGTCACCACGGTAATAGTGTGGTCTACCCGCTTGGGCGTATAAACCAGCATATTGTCTTCACCCAGGGCATTAATGGCCGCCAAACGTATTGTCGATTTAGCTTTTTCTGTGTAATTTTCACGGCTCGATAAATCAACCAGGTCGCCGTCGAGCATATAACGCGCACTCTTGTCCATATAGACTACCTGAGATCCAACAATCACTTCATATAAACCAGGAATGGGTGACTCACTAACTTGACCGATTTCTATGTTGGGCAAATTTTTTGATAATGCTTTTTTTAGTGAGGCAACACCATCATCAGCCGAAAAAGCTGGGGTAGCGCCTGCTACAAGGAAAATTGGCATCATAAAACGGCGGAATACGGATATAAATAAAGGCATGATATAAATACTCTTGTTAACTTGAATTTCTAGACAGCCCGTATTATAGATAATTCCATGGTCTCTGAGTATTGTTTATATTTTATCCACGGGGATGGTGTTGATGATATAGATCCTGTAATCGCTGATCAGCCACATGTGTATATATCTGGGTTGTCGAAATATCACTATGTCCGAGTAACATCTGTACGACACGTAAATCTGCACCGTGATTGAGCAAATGCGTGGCAAAGGCATGGCGTAATGTATGTGGTGATAATTTATTCGTATCGATACCCGCTTTCGTACCATTTCTTTTAATCATGTACCAAAACGCCTGACGACTCATTGCCTGGCCACGTTTTGTAACAAAAACGGCATTAGTAGGTTTTGCATGTATGGGTAACAGCACAGGTCGAGATTGTTTTAAATATCGCACAATCCACTCTAAGGCGATTTCACCAACAGGAATCAGACGCTCTTTGTCTCCCTTACCAATCACTCGAATCACTCCAGGCTCCAATGATAATTGTGATAATTGTAAATTCACCAACTCGCTGACACGCAAACCTGTGGCGTAAAGTAATTCCAACATGGCTCTATCACGCAAACCAAGCTCGTCATCAACATCTGGCGCATCTAATAATTGCTCAACCTGAGTTTCATTAAGTGTTGAAGGTAAAGATTGCTCCGCTTTTGGTGATTCCAATAATTTGGTCGGATTTTCCTGAATTCGATGCTCACGCAACAAAAAACCATAAAATCGACGCAACGATGACAATAATCTCGCTGCTGAACGAATTTTTGTACCGGATTTATGCTGTTGGTTTAAATAATTTTGAATAGAAAGTGTATCAGCCGTGCAAAACACCTTGCCCTGTTGGCTCAACCACAACGAAAAACCCGCTAAATCATTTCGATATGCGGCTAATGTATTTTCACTGAGTGCATTCTCCATCCACAAATGATCAATGAATTGCTCCAGCAATTTTTGTTCATTAAGTGGCATTTGATCAGCTTTGGCCATAATACCCTTCAAAAACAATCATTATGCAAACAATAAAAAAGGGGCATTCATCAACGACAAATGCCCCTCCCAATAAGCTTTTAAGCTTAAACTTTTACGTCTTATTTCTTCTTAGCAGGACGTTTTTTGCTTTTCTTCGCTCTAGCTGCTGCTCTCTTAGCTTTAGCTTTAGCCGCTGCTGCTGCTCTCTTCTCTTTAGCCTTATTGGCTTTTGCTACCTTGGCATCTTCTTTCTTAGTCCACTGCGCAACAAATGCCGCTATTGCAGCTTCTTTTCTCTTTGCTGTCTTCACAATTGCTTCTTTACGTTTTTTAGCTGCTGCCACTTCTGCTTTGGCTGCTGCTAAAGCTCTTTTCTTAGCTAGGATCGCTTTTTTCTTATCTGCGGCAGCTTTTTTCTTAGCTGCTGCTGCTTTTTTCTTAGCTGCTGCTGCTTTTTTCTTAACGGCTGCTGCTTTTTTCTTAGCTGCTGCTGCTTTTTTCTTAGCTGCTGCTGCTTTTTTCTTAGCTGCAACATTAGATGTTTTCTTCTTTGCTACTTTAAGTTTTACTGTTTTCTTTTTTACTGCGCGTTTTGCGGTTGTTTTTTTCTTGCTTTTTGCTTTAGCTTTAGCCATCTTCGCATCCTCTTTGATAAGTTACATTCGTGAGTATAAAACGATATTTTAATTTAGCAATGTTTTTTTATTTTAAAAGTCACTTTTTTATGATAAAAATCAGACATTCATAAATGTTTTTCACAAAAAACATTCCTCTAATTAAAAATTAGAACTTAAATCCAGTTTGTACAAAGGCACCCAATGAATCTCCCGCACCAGCCATCACAGCAATATCCAGATTAAAACCTAACCATAGACCAATGCCTGCTGTTGTAATTACTTTTTTGTCATCACCTGAAAGTTCACCAGCAATATTTTTAATCATTCCAAGACGTAGCTGTAAAAAATCAAAAAAATCAACTTCCAGCCCCATAGATAAATTCTGTCGTTTTAAACCACTAAACGCACCGCCTGATAACACTGAATCATTCTCAATCAAATCAAGATCTGCACCAATAGTTAAAAAATTACTCGCATAAGCAACGCCAATTTTTAACTGTGTATCAAATGATAAGTCAGCAGTACCACCTGACGTTGTCAGAAAGGACATATCTTCCGTAATCATATTTTTAGCAACTAAACCTACTTGAATATTCTCGGTCACAGCCATAACTGCACCAATATCAAACGTAGTAAAACTACCTAAATCCTGCACTGCATTATCAACCAGATCACTCAATCCTGTGTTCGCGGTTATAACTGACTCTACATAGCCTACAGCTTCTACTGACACCATTTTAGGAGTCACGCCGATTGATACTTTCCTATCCATAAACTCAAAATCACGAGATATGGAAAAACCTACCTCAGTTGTCTTAGCTCCCACAATGTTTAAAATATCAAACGCAGGATCGACCACTTGGGCTACATCAGTTGCAACGTTAGTCACGCCACCCGCAACGATCACATCTGTACGTGCACTAACAGACATAGAATAAGTCTCACCAGAAAAACCTATTGCTAAAACAGTAGATAACTCAGGCGCTATCACCTTGCCATCGAGTTGTTGCGCCTCCCACAACATTGTATTGGTGTCATTTGCAGATTCAGCTGACTGAAACCGGTCTATATTTTCGATCATGCCATCATTATCATTAAAATAACCACCAAGCCCTACTAACAACGAAAAATCGTCATCATCCTTCTGAAAAGATAACATCGCCGGATTGGCAAAAGGTGCTGTCGCAATGTCGGCAGTCGCTACACCAATATTACCCATACCTAAAGATCTCGCCTCATAGGCAAATGACGCTGCAAGTACAGACTGAGAAACTACAGCTAATGCTGCCGCATAAAAGCCACTTTTAATTACATTCATAAATCACCTTTTTCTATTTAATTACTAATTCGTTGAAGCTTATTGCATAGAAATACAATATCAAGCTTACTTGACATAGAATACACAACAACATAACAAACAAAACAAACAAAACATTATAAATAATCAGCTTATGAATAACGCAAATGAAACTCAGCCCTCTTTCTCTGGCGTTGGTTTATTACGCCGACTGATGGCCATATTTTACGATCTGTTCTTACTAACAGCCATTCTTTTTCTAGCAACAGCTCTGGTAAATGCAACTAATCACGGTGAAGCTATTGATCAGAGCACGCTATATACTATGATTTTACGTTTGCTACTTGGTGCACTTATTGTTTCATACTTCAGCTGGTTCTGGATACATGGCGGCCAAACATTGGGCATGAAAACCTGGAAAGTAAAATTAATAAACAATGATTCTCAAGTTATCAACTGGAAGCAAGCGCTAACAAGGGAAATTACCGCTGTTATTTCATGGCTTTTTCTTGGACTGGGTTTTATCTGGTCTATTTTCGACAAACAAAATCGATGCTGGCACGATATAATTTCTAATACTTCACTTATTGATTTGAGAGAGAAATAAAGAATTGTTTCTCTACAGGGTGCTAACGTATGCGCCGAATCATAATAACGGTAATAATCGTAACAAAGACCAACGGTATTGAAGCACTAATTACCGGCATCACGTTATAAACCACTCCTAAATGATTAATCGCTCGATTAAATATAAAGAATAAAATACCGAATAACAGCCCTATAACCACTCGCTGCCCGATGCCTCCCGATCTTGATGATGTGGTAAATACCATAGGTATGGCAATCAATAACATGACCAGACAGGCCAATGGTGTAAACAATTTCATCCAGAATGCCAATTGATAGACCGCTGCATCCAGTTCATTTTCTTCCAGATATTCGCTGTACTGCATCAAAGAAAGTGCAGACATCTCCTCAGGCTCAAGCCTCAGTACTTCTAACAAATCTAATTTTATTAGACTTGACCACTCTTCACGCTTATTTTGATAGGTCTTAACCCCTGTCTCAGAAATCTCACTGTGTCTGACATTTCTCAACAACCAATGCCCATTCTGAAATGACGCACTCCGAGCATGGCTAGAGCGCTTCAATTTTCTATTTTCATCCAGCTGGTAAATACTAACATCCCGCAACTTCATATCAGGCATCACCGTTTTCACATTAAAGTAGCGGTTATCATCTCGCGCCCACAAACCATGCGCGCCACCCACTAACACATGTTCATCCATGGCGGCGGCGCGCAGGTTTCTAGCCATACTGGTTGCATACGGCGCAACAAACTCTCCCATCAAACCAACTAATATAGCTAGTACCAGACCCGTCTGTATTACCGAACGAATTATTCGAGACACTGTTATGCCTGAAGAACGCATCACTACTAACTCCGAATTAGTCGCCATCGCCCCCATTGAGATAAGCCCGCCTAATAAAATAATGGATGGTGCCAGATCGTATAATTTTTTTGGCAAACTCAACAATACAAAAATTATCGCCTCCATCAAACCAAAGTCTTTGGTACCGATGTGTTCAAGCTGCCTGACAAAGTCGATGAAAAGAAAGAGTGCCGCGAAAACAAAAAGGACGCCAAGAGTAGTGCTTATAATAGAGCGTGCAATATAACGATCAATAATCATTGACTCATCACTCCATCATGTAACTTATTTTTTGGCTTACTACTTCGGAACACATGACCACTAAGCTTCAGTAAAACAAATAACAGGACCAGGGCGATAAAATGTACCCACCAGGTTCCAACCCAAACAGGAACGCGTTCTTTGATAATCCAGTTATAACTCATACTCAACAAGTTCGAATACACCAGATACAACAATATGGCCCAGGCCATATTGGCATAACGACCACTACGCGGTGTCGTCTGGCTCAGCGGTAATGCCAGCATAGCTATGATCAGGGTAGCAATCGGCACAGTTAAGCGCCACTGCAATTCGGCTTGATGCCGGGGCAGACCGGACTGCCATAACTGCTCACTGGGTGATGCCTTAACCGATAAAGTTGCCGCCACCTCTTTGGTACCAGGAATATAAATACCATACTGCTGATATTCAGTAATTTTGTACTGACTGCTGCCGGCTTCACCTTCGTAATGTGTACCAGACTCCATCACCATGTAATTACGTCCATTTTTGTCGTGATGATTCTGTGCACGCTTTGCAATATCAACATGGGCAACATCATCGCGCATTTGCTGATAGAACACATGATCCATGACCTTCTTATCTTCACTCTGTGATTCCAGAAAGAAAATAGCATTCCCTTCTCTAGATTGATTAAATCGTCCAGCAAACAGGGCACTGAGTTCAGTGCGACTTTTAATATCAGCCATCAGGCCATCACGGTGTCCAACTACAGAAGGAATTGCAAACAGGGTCAGGTAAAACATTAATAATGTTATTGGCAGCGCTACCAATAACAAAGGTCGATACCATTGGATGGGACCCAGCCCAGCTGACATCACAGCTGTCATTTCGCTATCTTTATAGAGTCGACCAAAAGCCAGCAAAATACCCAGAAGCAAACTCAAGGGCACCAGCATGACAGTAAATTCATAAAAATTACTTAGTAATAGCGATAAGAACATATCAATTGGAATACGCCCATCCACTAACCATGCCAGTAAATGCACGGCATCGGCACTGATTACGACCATGATGAGTACAAACAGAACAGACAACCAGGAAAAAATTATTTCCTGGGCGATATAACGATCGATAATCGACAAATGTTTTTTCATAAATTTACTCATTACACTGGCATTATCACATTGACTACCCGACAATGCATTAATTGCATACAATCTACACCTAATAAAATACCAAATTAATAACTAAGCGAATATCTCTGGAGACACTCATGGAATATACAGTTAAAAGTGGCAGCCCTGAAAAACAACGTATTGGATGTGTTGTCGCCGCTGTCTATGCCTCACGCAAACTATCACCTTCGGCTAAAATTCTAGACGATGTCAGCGGTGGAGTAATATCTAATCTGGTTCGTCGAGGTGAATTAGAAGGTGATATAGGCCAGACTTTATTATTGCATAATGTTGAGAATACACTCTGTGACCGCGTTCTATTGGTCGGTTGCGGTAAAGAAAAAGATCTCTCAACCCCGAACTTCCGCAAAATAAACCAGGCCATGGTTAAACGCCTGCAAGCCAGTGGCGCTACAGAAATCGCCTCCTATCTAACCGAAGCGCCAGTTAAACGTCGCGATATTACCTGGAAAATTGGCCAGTCCATCGAAGCCATTGATGAATGCCTGTATCATTTCAATCAACTTAAAAGCGACCAGAAACCACCTCGCCGTCCTTTAAGAAAGTTCATATTCAGCGTTTCCGGTCGTGGCCAGCTAACCGATGGCGAAGTCGCAGTCAGAAACAGCATGGCGATTTCTACGGGTATTAATCTCAGCAAGGATCTTTCCAATCTGCCAGGCAATATTTGTACGCCATCTTATCTGGCAAAACAGGCCAGCGTCTTACAGGAGCAATACCTCAACATCAAAACGACAGTGCTCGAAGAAAATGAAATGGAAAAATTGGGTATGGGTGCCCTGCTCGCAGTTTCACGCGGTAGTCGTGAAGCGGGCAAACTCATTGCCGTTGAATATATGGCGGGAGATAAAGATCAAGCACCTATCGTACTAGTAGGGAAAGGTGTCACTTTTGATTCAGGTGGTATCAGCCTCAAACCCGGTGCAGGCATGGATGAGATGAAATACGATATGTGCGGCGCCGCCAGCGTACTTGGCACTATCGCTGCCTGTGCTGAATTACAATTACCAATGAACATTGTTGCCATTGTACCCACGGTTGAAAACATGCCCGGCGGCATTGCTATTAAACCTGGTGACATTGTCACCAGTATGTCTGGCACCACCATTGAAATTCTCAATACCGATGCCGAAGGCCGCCTAATTTTGTGTGACGCACTCACTTATGCTGCTAAATATGAGCCTGATGTGGTGATTGATGTTGCCACTTTGACAGGTGCATGCATTGTCGCACTGGGCGAACACCCTGCTGGATTATTAGGCAACCATAGCCCTCTCATCAACGATCTACTCAGCGCGGGTCAAAAAAGTGGTGACCGTTGTTGGGAACTGCCTTTATGGGATGATTATGATGAACAGCTTAAAAGTAATTTTGCCGACATTGCTAATATCGGTGGCAAAGGTGCCGGCACCATTACCGCCGCATGCTTCCTGTCGCGTTTCACCAAAAAATACCACTGGGCACATCTCGACATTGCGGGTGTCGCCTGGAAATCTGGCCATCATAAAGGTGCTACAGGACGTCCTGTCAGCCTGCTGATGCAATACATTCTTGATCGCTTTGAAGGAACACAGTCTGCAATGTAAAAAATATGCTTTTTTATGTTATAAATAATCCATACTAAAAAAGCAATTACTCTATAGATCGTTATAATAGTTACAACGCATACCGGGATAACTGAAACACTGGAAACCATGTCCGAAGATAAACACAAAAATATCCCTGTATTGGACAATATCATTCAATCAGGAAGAGCCCAACCTGCTGCAGCGAAAAAAAACAGCGCCAATAGCAAAATCCAGAGCCCGCCTGTTGCTAAACGAAGTACTGGCGACCGTCGTCAGCTGGATCGCCGTAAGGCACAAACTACTCCTGTAGCAAATAAACCCGAACGCCGTGTTGCAGAACAACGTGTTGAACCACGCCGTACCAGCGACCAACGCCGCAATACCGAAATTGATCAACTGGCTGAAAAGATCATGCAGGATATGATGCCCGATCTGGAACAACATTTATTCATGCAATTACGTTTCGAGCTGCAAAAATACATTCCAAAAATACTCAGTGAATTTAAAGATAAGGACAAAGAATAAGCAACACCGGTAGATCCCATCATGAGCACGCATACGGTATAATCTCCTGCTTTAAATCTGTCTCGCCGCAAAGGCCTTCTTGAACGAAGCATATTCGCCCATGGAAAAACCAAAAACCCTCGATACCCTCGAAAAAACCTATAACCCAAAAACCATCGAAAAGACCTGGTACAAGAACTGGGAAGAAAACGGTTATTTCGCCCCCCATCACAAGCCAGATACGAATGCTTATAGCATTATGATTCCACCGCCGAATGTCACCGGCAATCTGCATATGGGGCATGGTTTTAATAATACCGTGATGGATACGCTGATCCGCTATCACCGCATGAAGGGCGACAACACGCTCTGGCAACCAGGCACCGATCACGCCGGTATCGCCACACAAATGGTGGTTGAGCGCCAACTGGAAGCCGAAGGCAAAACGCGCCATGATTTAGGCCGCGATGACTTTATCGACCGAATCTGGGACTGGAAAGAAGAATCCGGCGGTAATATTACCCGCCAGCTTCGTCGTCTTGGTTCATCTCTGGACTGGGAACACGAACGCTTCACCATGGATGATGGCCTGTCTGACTCGGTCAAAGAAGTATTTGTTCGTCTTTACGAAGAAGGCCTGATTTATCGTGGCAAACGATTAGTTAACTGGGATACCAAATTACACACTGCTGTTTCCGACCTGGAAGTTCTCAACGAAGAAGAAAACGGCCACATGTGGTACATGCGTTACCCGCTATCTAATGGACAGGGTCAATTAGTGGTAGCAACAACACGTCCTGAAACATTATTGGGTGACTGCGCAGTCGCAGTTAATCCCAACGACGAGCGTTACAAGCACATGATCGGTGAATTACTGGAACTGCCACTCACCGGTCGCAAGATTCCGATCATCGCTGACGAAGAGCACGTGGACCCAGAATTCGGTACCGGTTGCGTAAAAATCACCCCAGCTCACGATTTCAATGACTACGCCGTCTGGCAACGTCACCGCGATGAAAGTGCTATCAGCGATCAAAAACATGGCGGTCTGATTAATATTTTCACCGTTGATGCGGCTATCCGCGAAAATGACGAAGATGAAAACGAACTCATCCCTGCTAAATACATCGGCATGGATCGTTATGCAGCGCGTAAACAAATGGTCGCCGACCTAGATGCGCTGGGTTTGCTGGACAAAGTAGTTGATCATAAACTGGTGGTGCCTCGCGGTGATCGTTCCGGCACGGTGATCGAACCATTCCTCACCGATCAATGGTACGTCAAAGTTGCACCACTCGCCAAACCTGCGATTGAAGCGGTAGAAAACGGCAGGATTCGTTTTGTGCCCGACAACTGGAAGAACACTTATTTTGACTGGATGAATAACATTCAGGACTGGTGCATCAGTCGTCAAATCTGGTGGGGGCACCGTATTCCTGCCTGGTTCGATGAAGAAGGCAATATTTATGTTGGCCGCAACGAAGAAGAAGTGCGCGAAAAACATAACCTCAATGACAAATATCCATTACGTCAGGATGAAGATGTACTCGACACCTGGTTTTCTTCTGCACTGTGGCCGTTTTCAACCACTGGCTGGCCTGAAGATACGCAACGCCTGAAAGAATTTTATCCAACCAATGTTTTAGTCACTGGCTTCGATATTATTTTCTTCTGGGTGGCTCGCATGATTATGATGGGCCTGAAATTCATGGACGATGTTCCCTTCCATGAAGTTTATGTTCACGGTTTAGTACGCGATTCCTACGGACAGAAAATGTCAAAATCAAAAGGTAACGTACTCGACCCGATTGATTTGATCGACGGCATTGACCTGGAATCATTAGTGACAAAACGCACCGCCAACATGATGCAGCCGGAACTGGCGAAAAAAATTGAAAAACAAACCCGCAAAGAATTCCCCGATGGCATTCCTGCATTCGGCACCGATGCCCTGCGTTTTACTTTTGCAGCTCTGGCGTCGACCGGTCGCGATGTGCGTTTTGACTTGCAGCGCTTCGAAGGTTATCGCAACTTCTGCAACAAAATATGGAATGCAACACGTTATGTATTGATGCAAACCGAAGATAAAGATACCGGTATTGGTAATGACGAGGTTGAATTATCCCTCGCTGATCGCTGGATCATTTCCCGTTTGCAACGCGTTGAAGAAAACGTTGGATCTCACATCGAAAAATATCGTTTTGACCTCGCCGCACAAGACCTGTTTTCCTTTGTATGGGAAGATTACTGTGACTGGTATCTGGAATTATCAAAACCCATTTTATTCAGCGATGAGACCTCAGAAGCGGCTCAACGTGGCACACGCCGAACATTGGTTCGCGTTCTGGAAACTATTTTACGTTTGAATCATCCGATCATGCCGTTTATTACCGAAGAACTCTGGCAAATGATCGCGCCGCTTGCAGGCAAGTCGGGTGACACCATCATGACGCAGCCGTATCCGATTGCCGACCAAAGCAAAGTAGATGAGACAGCCGAAGCTGAACTTGAATGGGTGAAAAATTTCATTACCGGCGTGCGTAAAATTCGTTCGGAGATGGATATTCCACCGGGAAAACCATTACCTGTTTTATTGCAGAATGCCAGCAACGAAGACAAAACCTGTTTCAACAGCAATCAGAATTTTATCGAAACATTAGCTAAGCTGGAATCGGTTGAATGGTTGAACGATGGTGATGCTGCACCTGAATCGGCCATGGCCTTAGTGGGTGAAATGCAAATCTTAATTCCACTTGCAGGCTTGATCGATAAAGAAGCTGAACTGGCGCGTCTGGAAAAAGAAATGGGCAAGCTGAGTATCAATATCGAAAAGGGTGAAGCTAAATTACAGAACCCCGGTTTTGTTGATAAGGCACCCGAAGCAGTGGTAGAAAAAGAACGTCAACGTCTTGCTGAATTATCTAAATCTTTACAGCAATTACAGGAACAGGCAGTAAAAATTAGCGCCCTGTAACAGGAGAATATTATGCAAACACCCGACAAACTTGAACAAATTCTGCAAACTCACGCAGGCCTCATTGTTGCCGTGGTGCAGACCATTCATAATCCTGAATTAAAACCACAGCTTGATCACGTACTGAAACAGTCTGAACAAAATGGTTGGGTAGGACTGGTTGCTGCGATCAGGAAAATTGTCGCTGGCAGCCGTGACAACAGCTTATTGGCGGGACATGACGATGAAGACAGGGTCATTATTGATGCTATTTTGAAAGGTATTCAAGACCCATCTAGCCTGCCCAAACCAGAACAACAGGCTGATGCCAGCTCTGCAGCACCGATGCTGGCTCAACTAATTAATGATGCGAGTCGCGGTGATCATGATGCGGTTATCATGTTAGGTGGTCTGGCGGAACAGATGTCTAATGCTGGCGGAGATCTTGCCAACCTCAGCGCCGTTATCAAAAACATGATTGATGGTGAACGTAATATTGATAAATTATGTACCCGCATGGGTCCACATGGTGAGTCCTTGATTACGGCTATTATTTCAGAACTCGGCAAATTTGACACCCATTAAGAGACATAAAAAATGCAACTGATCTATCAATATCTAAATAAAATGCGTGGTGGCTCTCGAACACCTATACGAGCCCCGTTCTATGAAATTTTCTGGTCAGGTTTAGGCTGCTTTTTTGGCATCGCTGCTGTCTATTTAGTCGGACATTTGCAAGATCTTCACATTGAAGACTCTTTGTTTTTAGTCGGTTCTTTTGGTGCCAGTGCCATCTTAATTTATGGTGTACCAAACAGCCCTTATGCACAACCACGGAATCTGATGGGTGGACATATATTCTCTGCAATAGCTGGTGTTAGTTGCGCTATGCTAATCTCAAATCCTATGATTGCAGCAGCAGCAGCCGTTGCTTTAGCTGTCATCGTTATGCATCTTACACGCAGTATTCATCCACCCGGTGGCGCAACCGCCCTGATCGCCGTCATTGGCGGGCAGAATATTCACGCCTTGGGGTACTGGTATGTAATCACACCAATTGCTAGTGGCGCTATCTTGATGTTGATTGTGGCGCTCATCACCAATAACCTGTCATCGCAAAGACGCTATCCAAGTTACTGGTTATAACTAGAGAAACACCAATACAACAACCAGAGCGGCCATTAAAAATGTCAGTATTCAAACAGTTGTTAATGCTGGTTTAATGAATTTCAGCTATAAACCAACTTTAGATAACTCATCACAGGAACATACTCATGAATGAAAAAAATCTTATCCCCGTCTGGGACATTCTAGTTCGTATTTTTCACTGGTCACTGGTACTGGCTTTTACCATCGCCTACTTATCAGAGGATGAGTTCGAAGACCTTCATGTTTACGCTGGATATGTCGTACTCGGTTTAATCTGCTTTCGTGTAGTTTGGGGTTTCATTGGTAGTCGATATGCGAGATTCAGTAATTTCATTTATTCCTTCGCTGAAATTAAAGCCTATTTATCCAGTCTGTTAGCTAAAAACCCGAAACATTATTTAGGACACAACCCAGCCGGTGGTGTAATGATTATCGCCTTATTGCTTTCACTATTTGCTGCCACCCTTAGTGGTGTGAAAGTTTATGGTGTACAGGGTTATGGTCCGTTAGCGGATAATGGTTTTGAAATTTCTATTATTTCGGAATCGCAGGCACATGGTGATAATAAACATGATGATGAGAAATCTGGAACTAAGAAAGAAGAAAGTGCCGAGGAAGAATTTTGGGAAGAGATTCATGAATTTTTCTCTAACTTTACTTTGTTGTTAATATTTATTCATATAGCAGGTGTAGTGGTAGCCAGTCGGGTTCATGGGGAGAATTTGGTTAGGGCTATGATTACTGGTAAGAAAGAGAATCTTTAGTAGTTAAGTATTTACGGCATTGCCATGCAGAGCGTGGCGACGGGAGAAAATAAATACTCTGAAAACAATAACGCACCAAAGTATGGTGCGTTATTGTTTACTAACCTTATCTAAATCTTAGTTAGATATCTATCCACCTGCCTTTACAGCAAAGGTATCAGTGTCACTGCCACCAAGATTTACGTTATTACAAGAAAGCTTATCTCCAATAGCCAGGTATCCTTCTATTGTTCCTGAAGAACAATCAGCCATAGGCGGAGTCACAATCTGTGTCTCAACAGGACCCGAGCGTAAGCCAGTGTCAGTAAGTATAGTTTCAATGGTAGGCTCTCCAACTGTAGTAGAAACTAAATAACCTACTTCAGTACCCGGACAAATTTTCACAACATTTTTACCACGGTTGGTTAGACCATCAGTCGTCATAAAATGCCCTTGAAATGTTGTGGTCAAAGTTGCATTAACTGATGCACTCTGCCCACCACCTATCGACTCTATGATTTGAACTGGGTAATCATCGACACAGGCTGAGATAGCTACACCTGGTACAATTAAGCCCAAACCTAAGATTGCATTCATTGCTAATTTATCAATATTCATTATCAATATCCTCATTAAATATAAAACACGGTGTTGACTCTATAACTGAGTCAAAAATTAAGATTTTTTTGGAGGCATTTATGTTTTGGTGCATTTAATGGGGCTTGAAAAACACATCTAATACTATTGTTGAACAACTTTAGTATCGACCCACTTTATTCTTGCTACCTAAAGAATACTGCAAAACTCAATGAATTTCACTAAGATTCTTCAATCACATCTAAATAAAAATAAAAACCTATATATATCAAATAGATAAGATTAATTCACCGTTTTAGATAATAGCAAAAACTAGCTATAAATTCCGTGCTCACGCGTAGATAAAAACTTGATCTCCGGCCATTTCTCCATGGTCATATCCAAATTAACACTCGATGATGCGATATAAGCTAAATCCCCTGCATGATCCAAAGCCAAATTCGTGCTGTGACGATCTTTAAATTTATTCAATTCCCTCTCATCATCACATTCAATCCAACGTGCAGTCTTTACGTTCACATGCTCAAAGTTACAATCGACATTGTATTCATCTTTAAGTCGATGCTTAACCACTTCAAACTGCAAAACACCAACCGCACCTAGAATAAGATCATTGTTATTAAGCGGACGATACAACTGCGTGGCGCCTTCTTCACACAATTGCATCAAACCCTTCTGCATGGCTTTCATTTTAAGCGGATCACGTAATTGCGCTCGACGGAATAATTCCGGTGCGAAATTGGGAATACCGGTGAAAGCTAAATCTTCACCTTGTGTGAAGGTATCACCGATGCGCATAGTGCCATGATTGTGCAGACCTATGATGTCGCCGGTGAATGCTTCTTCAACGGCTTCGCGATCAGACGCCATGAAAGTCACCGCATCATTGAGCCTAATGTCCTTACCTATGCGAACATGTTTTACTTTCATACCTTTGCTATAGGTACCGGAACAGATACGCACAAAGGCAATTCGGTCGCGATGACCGGGGTCCATGTTTGCCTGAATCTTGAAAACAAATCCGGTGAATTTTTCCTCTTCGGGCTTAACTTCTCGTGTCTGGCTCATACGTGATTTAGGTGCAGGCGCATATTCATCCAGCGCATCCAATAATTCTTTAACACCAAAATTATTAATGCCTGAACCAAAAAATACCGGAGTCATTTCGCCACGTTGATAAGCTTCCAAATCAAATTCGTGACTAGCACCTTTAACTAGTTCAATTTCGTCACGCAACTCTTCAGCAACACTGCCCAGCACTTCATCGAGCAACGGGTTATCCAGACCTTCGATGGTATCACCCTGCTGGATTTTTCCACCGTGGGTCGCACTATAAAAATGCACTTTGTTTTCAATAAGATTAAACACGCCTTTAAATGCTTTACCCATGCCAATTGGCCAGGTAATCGGGGCACATTGAATGCTTAGAATATCTTCAATTTCATCGAGCACATCAATCGGGTCACGAGCTTCGCGATCCATTTTATTGATGAAAGTGATAATTGGGGTGGTGCGTAGACGACAAACTTCCATCAGTTTAATGGTGCGATCCTCTACCCCTTTCGCCGCATCAATCACCATCAGCGCAGAATCAACAGCGGTCAGTGTTCGATAAGTATCTTCCGAGAAGTCGGCATGACCGGGGGTATCCAGCAAATTGATAATGCAATCTTTATAGGGGAACTGCATCACCGATGATGTCACTGAAATACCGCGTTCTTTTTCCAGCTCCATCCAGTCAGAGGTAGCATGACGTGCCGCTTTGCGGCCTTTAACTGTACCCGAGACCTGAATAGCACCCCCAAATAACAACAATTTTTCGGTAAGCGTGGTTTTACCCGCATCGGGATGCGAGATAATGGCGAAAGTTCGCCTGCGGTTAACTTCTTCTAGATATGACATGGTGGCAGATTATACAGCAGCTAATGGGCTGTTTAAGGATTTTCAACCACGAAATTAATACTGTAAATAATTAACTATCTGCGGCTCAATTATTTTTCATTAAAACTCAGATATTTGGCAAATATTATGGCATCTTCGCGACCATTATCGGCGGGGTAATAGCCTTTTCTCACACCCAGCTCATGAAAACCTTCATCATCATAAAGATCAATAGCAGATTGATTGGAGCGACGTACTTCCAGCAAAATCATATCAACGCCGGACTGTTCAGAACTTTTCACCAACAGACGCAACAATTCACGGCCTATTCCCTTTCTTTGTTGATCTGGTTTTACGCAAAGATTGAGTACGTGTGATTCACCCGGCGCCAACATCAAAACACCATAACCGACAATTGCTTCATCTTGCATCGCTGCCCAGCAACGATGAGTACGCAGACAATCTTTAAATATTCCTAATGTCCAGGGGTGACTATAAGCCTGTACTTCAATAGCCATGATCTGTTTAAGATCATCGGCGTGCATCGTCCTGAAAGTGAGCTCACTACTTACTGGTGAAGCATCTTCAAATGAAGCACTCATTCTGTTAACAACTTTTTCACTTGCAATAAATCCTGCCAGGCTTTTCTCTTTTCACTGGGTTTTCGCAATAGGTAGGCGGGGTGAAAACTTGCGATTAAGGGTATGCCTTCAAAGTTGTGTTGGCGTTCACGCAACAGGCTGATGCTTTCTTCTGAAGCAAGTAAAGCCTGTGAAGCCATGGCGCCTACTGCGTAGATCACTTTGGGTTGTATTAATTCAATTTGTCGACGTAGATAGGTATTACAAATTTCTATTTCAGCCGTTAGAGGATCACGTTTATCAGGGCTATAACATTTGACGATATTAGTGATATAAACCTCTTCCCTTGGCAAGTCGATGGCTTTTAGCATGGCTGTCAACAGATCCCCTGCCTCACCGACAAAAGCTTCAGCTTGCGCATCTTCATCCTGTTTCGGTGCTTCACCTACCACCAACAGGCGTGCATTTTGATTGCCACTGCCAAATATGGCCTGTGAGCGCGTTACCTGTAATTTACATTTTGTACATTGTTGAACCAGTGATTCAAGCTCCTGCCAGTTACAGGTTGAAGCATCTGTCTGAGCTTCAATCGCTGGTGGATTATCTTGAGGTGCTTCTTGTTGAGCCGGGATTTCGACGACAGCTGAAACTTCTTGCTGTACATCCATGGGCATAGCTTCGGGATACAATTCATCCCAAACCTGTATACCCATGGTATCCAGATAATATCGCCTTAGTTCTTCGGGCAATTCACAACCATCAGTTTTATCCTGTGGTACTGACAAACTAGACATCACCCTTTTGTGGATGCGCCCTATCATCATTGCGCGTCAATTTATTGAGCGCATTGATATAGGCCTTGGCTGAAGCAATAACAATATCGGTATCAGCGCCCTGTCCACTGACAATACGCCCGCCCTTTTCCAGTCTGACGGTGACTTCACCCTGCGCATCAGTGCCGCTGGTGATGGCATTGACCGAATACAGCTGCAATTCGGTTTCACTGTTAACCACAGACTCAATGGCGCGAAATACCGCGTCCACCGGACCACTACCATCCGATTTTGCCGCTACTTCTTTTTCATCGACACTCAATACCAATGAGGCATTGGGTATTTCACCCGTTTCAGAACAGACTTTGAGACTGACTAATTTGAAATTCTCATTTTCTGCCGACAAGTTACTTGCTGCCACCAACGCCTGAAGATCTTCATCAAAAATCTCGTGTTTTTTATCGGCAAGATCTTTAAAGCGTGAGAAAGTCTCGTTCAGTTCCTGCTCGGAAGAAAAATCGATATTCAATTCTTTCATGCGTGTTTTAAATGCATTACGACCAGAGTGTTTACCCATGACCATACGGTTAGCTGCCCAACCAACATCCTGAGCACGCATAATTTCGTAAGTCTCACGGTTTTTCAAAACACCATCCTGATGAATGCCCGATTCATGCGCAAAGGCATTGGCACCAACAATGGCTTTATTTGGCTGTACAGGGAAACCGGTGATGCTCGATACCATGCGTGAGCAAGTCATGATCTGCGTGGTATCCAATGTGGTATCGCAGTTAAATATATCCTGACGGGTGCGCACAGCCATGACCACTTCTTCCAGCGAAGCATTACCAGCGCGTTCACCCAGGCCATTAATCGTGCACTCAACCTGACGTGCACCATTGAGTACCGCCGCCAAAGAATTGCCCACGGCCAAGCCCAAATCGTTATGACAATGTACAGAGAAAATCGCCTTGTCTGCGTTAGGAATACGTTCCAGTAAATTTTTGATCAAGTCACCAAACTGGTGTGGAATGTTGTAACCCACGGTATCAGGAATATTAATCGTAGTAGCACCGGCATCAATCACCGCTTCGATAATACGGCAAAGGAAATCCAGCTCCGAACGTCCGGCATCTTCCGGCGAGAACTCAACGTCATCAGTCAAACCACGTGCTTGCTTGACCGATCTGACCGCCTGCGCCAAAACATCCTCAGGCTTCATACGCAATTTCTTCTCCATATGAATCGGAGAGGTTGCAATGAAAGTATGAATACGAGAAGACTCAGCAGATTTTAGTGCTTCACCGGCACGGGCGATGTCATTCTCCAGCGCGCGAGCCAAACCACAAACAGTACTATCTTTTATGACACTGGCGACTGCCTGAACCGATTCGAAATCACCCTGACTGGCTATGGGGAAACCTGCTTCGATAACATCAACACGCATTTTTTCCAGCGCCCTGGCGATACGAACTTTTTCGTCTCGGGTCATGGAAGCACCCGGACTTTGTTCACCATCACGCAAGGTGGTGTCGAATATAACTAATTTATCTTGATTGTTTTTGCTCATGCTCTACTCCGGCAAAAAATACTTTGGTCGCTAATATACCAAAAAATGTGCAGAAAATAATAAATATGCGTTAGGTCTCGCCAGACTTGATTAATATGCCTTACGGCAGGAGCAGTAGTAAAGACAGGTCATGCACAACAGAACACAACGGGCTCACGGTAAGCTCGCTGCTGATAGAAAAAACACTTTGTTGTTCTGGAGAGTTCATGATTGCGTTTAACTATAACGACTGATTTGATTCTACACAAGCCCTTTGAGACAATTATTCGGGCGGCCGTTGCGAACGTTTTTTAATCCGACGCAAGACGCTAACTACCGGACCAGATAAGGCATAAATAAGAAAACAGCCAAATAGAATCTTGGGTGGATCAATCGATGCCAGTACAAAAATTAGCACGACTACAAACACCGCTATAAAAGGCACTTTGTTTTTGAAGTCGAGATCTTTGAAGCTGTAATAGGAAATATTGCTGACCATCAGCAAGCCGGCGATAACAGTCAGCACTAACGCGATTGGTGCAACGTCCTGACCTTTAATACCCTGATCAAAAAATGCCCAGACCATACCAATAACAACTGCTGCTGCAGCTGGACTTGGTAAGCCCTGAAAATATCGCTTATCGCTACTTCCAACATGGGTATTAAATCTTGCCAATCTGAGTGCCGCAGCAGCGACATAAATAAAAGCACCCAACCAGCCCAGCTTTCCCCATTGCCAGCCATGGTCAACCAAAGAGGATAAAGACCAGATATACATCACCAAAGCAGGCGCAACGCCAAAAGAAACCATATCTGCAAGGCTATCGTATTCAGCACCAAAATCGCTTTGTGTGTTGGTCATGCGTGCTACGCGACCATCCAGACCATCAAGAACCATTGCGATAAATATCGCAATCGAGGCCTGTTCAAAACCACCATTCATGGCGGTGACAATGCCGTAGAAACCGGCAAACAATGCACCCGTAGTTAAAAGATTAGGCAGCAGGTAAACGCCGCGTCTTCTAGGTACCACTACAGATTCTTCAGTTGGGTCTTCTTTTTGGTCATTCATGCTATAAGGTTAGTCTATATATAAAAATCTTCCACAAATAAAAAGGGCTGCTAAGCAGCCCTTTTATGCAGATCTTAGTTTTTCGATTTATCAACGATCTTGTTGGTTTTAATCCACGGCATCATACTACGTAATTTTTCACCGGTAACTTCAATCGGATGTTTACGAGTCGCTTCACGTTTCGCCAACAGATTTTTACCGCCATCTGCCATTTCAGCAAGAAATTCTTTAGCGAACGCACCACTCTGAATTTCTTCCAGAATTTTCTTCATTTCAGCTTTGGTGTTTTCATTAACAATACGTGGGCCACGAGAAACATCACCGTATTCCGCTGTGTTCGAAATTGAGTAACGCATGTCTGCAATACCGCCCTGATACATCAGGTCAACAATCAGTTTCAATTCGTGTAAACATTCAAAGTAAGCCATTTCTGGTGCATAACCAGCTTCAACCAGTGTTTCAAAACCTGCTTGAACCAGTGCAGTAGTACCACCACATAATACGGCTTGCTCACCGAATAAATCAGTTTCAGTTTCTTCACGGAAAGTGGTTTCAATGATAGCCGTACGACCACCACCAATGCCTGAAGCATACGATAGGGCTATGCTTTTAGCAGTGCCAGTTGCATCTTGTGAGATAGCGATCAAATCTGGAATACCACCACCATTTGCAAATTCACTGCGAACAGTGTGACCTGGTGCTTTTGGTGCAATCATAATAACGTCGAGATCTGGACGAGGTGTGATGGCTTTAAAATGAATATTGAAACCATGTGCAAAGGCCAATGCTGCCCCTTGTTTAATATTAGGCTCGATTTGATTAGAGTATAACGCTGCCTGACTTTCATCAGGTGCTAGAACCATAACCACATCAGCAGAAGCTACCGCATCTTCGATAGATGCGACCTTCAAACCAGCAGCTTCAGCTTTAGCCGCAGATGAAGAACCTTCACGTAAACCGACAGTCACGTCTACACCTGAATCTTTCAGATTGTTAGCGTGAGCATGGCCTTGTGAGCCATAACCAATGATGCTTACTTTCTTGCCCTGAATGATTGAAAGATCACAGTCTTTATCGTAATAAATATTCATGTTTAATAGTCCAGTTTATTTTCTTAAAAATTTTATAGTTTAATTAGTTTTGTGAAGCCAGTACTCGATCACCGCGGCTTATGCCCAACAGACCTGAACGCACGACTTCGTGAATAGTGATGCTAGACAGTGCTTCCATAAAAGCATCTAGTTTGGCACCATTGCCGGTAATTTCTATGGTGTAAGTGGTATCGGTGACATCAATAATTCGAGCTCGAAATATCTCAACCAGTCGCTTCACTTCATCACGCGCATTACCGGTCGCCTGAACTTTTATCAGCATCAGCTCACGTTCTATGTGTGCATCTTCTGTGAGGTCGAGTATTTTAACCACATCAATCAGCTTATTTAACTGTTTGCTGATTTGCTCAATGATGTCGTCGGTTCCCGATGTCACCAGAGTCATACGTGATAACGTTGGATCATCCGTTGGTGCTACCGTCAGCGATTCAATATTATAGGCACGTGCCGAAAACAGGCCTGCGACCCTCGATAAAGCACCCGATTCATTTTCTAGTAGTATTGAAATAATATGTCGCATCATATTTACACCAATATCATTTCGTTAAGACCCGCACCGGCTGGAATCATTGGATAGACATTTTCTTCCTGAGAAGTAATGAAATCCAAAAACACCAGACGATCTTTTTGTGCAATGGCTTCTCTCAGTGCCGGCTCGACATCAACAGGCTTTTCAACTTTTATACCAACATGACCATAAGCCTCAGCCAGCATTTTGAAATCAGGCTGAACATCCATATGTGAATTAGAGTAGCGTTTGTCATAGAAGAATTCCTGCCACTGACGCACCATGCCCATATAACCATTATTTAGATTAATGATTTTCAATGGCAGGCCATACTGAGTACAGGTCGCCAGCTCCTGAATACACATTTGTATGCTGGATTCACCAGTAACACACATAACCAGGTCATCAGGATGTGCTAATTGCGCCCCCATAGCCGCAGGCAGGCCAAAGCCCATTGTGCCCAGGCCGCCAGAATTTATCCAGCGGCGAGGCTCATCGAAACCATAATATTGTGCGGCAAACATCTGGTGCTGACCGACATCAGATGTGACGATAGCACCACCATTGGTCACTTCATACATCTTTTCAAGGACAAATTGTGGTTTGATGATTTCACTTTCACGATCATATTTCAGGCAATCCTGTGAGCGCCATTCATTAATTTGAGCCCACCATTTCTCTATGGCAGAAGCATTAGGCACCCTGTCAGTATTTTCAAGTGCTTCATTAAATTCATTCAAAACCTGAACTACTTCGCCGACAATCGGCACATCGACACGTACATTCTTTGAAATAGACGCAGGATCAACATCTACATGGATAATAGTGGCATCAGGGCAGAATTTCTCCAGATTGCCGGTAACACGGTCATCAAAGCGAGCACCAATGGCTATCAGTACGTCACAGTGGTGCATGCTCATATTGGCTTCATAGGTACCGTGCATACCCAACATACCCAGCGACTGCTTGTCGGTTGCGGGGAATGCACCCAGGCCCATCAAAGTTTGAGTAATTGGATAACCCAATTTTCTGGTGAATTTTCGTAATTGCTCTGAACCATTGCCCAAAATCACGCCACCACCGGTGTATATCATGGGACGTTCAGCAGACAAAATATAATCAATAGCTCGTTTGACCTGCCCGGGGTGGCCCTTAACCGTTGGGCTATATGAGCGCATAATCATCTCTTCCGGATAGCTAAACTCAGTCTTATGAGCAGTAACATCTTTGGGAATATCGATTACTACAGGGCCAGGCCTGCCCGTTGTAGCGACAAAAAAAGCCTGTTTGAAAACTCGCGCAACATCCTTCACGTCTTCAATCAGGAAGTTATGTTTCACGACAGGGCGGGTGATGCCGACTGAATCGACTTCCTGAAATGCATCATTACCAATCAAAGGCTTAGGCACCTGACCAGTAATAACAATCATAGGAATGGAATCCATATAAGCGGTAGCGATTCCTGTCACCGCATTGGTCGCACCTGGACCGGAAGTCACCAGTACAACGCCCGGTTTACCAGTAGAGCGCGCATAACCATCCGCAGCATGGGTCGCCCCCTGCTCATGGCGCACGAGAATATGCTTCACATCATCCTGCTTAAAAAAAGCATCATAGATATGTAATACTGCGCCACCAGGATATCCAAAGACGTGTTCAACGTCCTCAGCCTTGAGACACTCAATAATAATTTCTGCGCCAGTTAATTCCACATTAAGACCCTACAAAAAAACCTTTTTAAATCAGATACTTTTAAACGCACCTTTCAAAGGCACGAATTGTAGATTCTAAACTGTTACGAAATAAATTTCACGAACTTTATTATCTAATGCTTATTTACCCTATAAAAAACCCACTCATAAAAAAGCCCCGGCAATACCGAGGCTTTTTAAATATTCGAATATCTCTAATATTTAGAAATCTTCGTTTTTCTCACCACCCGCAGCTGCGGTCATTGCATCTCTAATTGCATCCGGAGAAGGCATGATATTCATAAAGCTATTAGCACCCATCATGCTCAAATCAGGGAAATTCATAGCAATACGGAAACGTGAATGCAAACCTTCGATATCACCACCATTTACCAGCATTTCATACGGCAGATGAGGTGTTGAGCGAGTTTCCTTAAAGTCGATCTCATTCATGATAAAGCTATCATCCATATACTTATTGCCGTCTTCACCTGCTTTCATACCCACACCAAACAAAGTTTGCTTGGTGCCAGGAATATCGATACGATAAACCTTAAAGGCTCCGCCTGCATGAGCAGCCAGATTTTTCTCTACAGCAGCTGTAGCTTCAGCCTGATTGTTGTATGAAGCCAGGTCGTTTGGTTCATCAAAGTATTCCATACCGAAGGTATAGTGATACTCAGCCAAATCTTCTTTAGTTCGGCCTTCTGCTGGACCAAATGCCTTAACATAACCCAAAGCTGCTTTCAAAGCGGTGCCAACACTTGGCATATTAGTGTCGTCAACACGGTAAGCGGCAGCCATATACTCAGGATTGGTATAAGCGATCTGAACTTTGCCTGCCACTTTAGTGATTGATACACGTTGAGCAGCAACATAACCGGCTCGACTATGGCTTGCAGCTGCTTTCTTCAACGTATTGTTAGTAACAACAATAACATGCGCATCTTTATACGGTGAGTAATCACCTGCAATTTCAAAATCATTGTTTTGCAGCACTGTTTTTACTTTAGCAATTTTGTCAGCAACTTCACCATCACCACTTGAAGCTAAAACAAACGGCATAATTTCACCTGCCGCCTGAGCAGCAAGAGACGTCACACTTAGAACGGCAACAGCAACACCCGCTAACCATTTTGATTGAACTGATTTCATACTTTTTTCCTCTCCAATTTAGTATTTTTTTATTCTACTTTTAACTCACCTGCCCCCAGAAAGGAAACCGATAGCTACTTGATAAACGTAGGCTGAGTAATGTAATTCAATTCAGCTACACAATGCAAGCCTTAGCCTTAGCAGCCTGCAAAAATAAAGGCCTCCAATCGGAGGCCTTTATAATCAATCACTTATATTCTGATTTATTAAACTAGTACTTCCAGGCCCAACCAACCTGAATTTCTTTCTGCTCCATTTCGATTTCAATATCTGTAGAACCTCCATCAAATGGATTCGCACCTTTGACCGAAGTATTCGGTGCAATCATAATCGCAAGATTGAACTCCTGATCTTGGCCGACAGGTGCAGTCATGCCGAATGTGATGTGCTGTTCGATAACGGCTGGTGCAAGAATATTGAAGAATGTCTGTGATGCCATTGGGCTCGCACCACCGACAATAGGCATATCACCCTTACTATAACCAAAACGATACACGTTGCCACCAGCCTCTATTTCGTAACCCAGCTTCATTACAGTCATGTCTTCCCAACCGAAACCACCACCGTTAGCACCACCTAGACAATCAGCATCACCGGGCGCTGTACAACCAAATAAATTCTGCACAGGATTAGCAACAGACGCCACTTCACTATAGTTGATTTTTTGGACATCAAAAACCAACTTACCGGAAGCTCCTAAGCCATATGCAAAACCTAAAGTGTATGTGGATGGAACATCAAAACCACCTGCTTCTGCAAACAGCCCCTTATACTCATCAAATTCACTCATGACTATCTTTGATTGATAACTGACACCAACTGAGAAATTATTAGCCACTTCACCCTGATAGCCTAATTTCACACCTGCACCATAAGAATATGAATGTCTATTTCCCGATAGGCTATTTGGATCAAGTGAAAAACCAGATGCACCAAAAGACTCTAAACCCTGCGCAGCAAATCTCTGCCCAACCATAATAAGACTGGCACCATAAGCTTGCTTAGCATCAATCTTTTTCGCGTAACTGACATTTAAGAACATCTGTTCAAGATTAATGCCCGCATCACCTGCACCAAAGATACCGGCGCCACCTGGAGTTGCTGAGGCAGCGTACTTAGTATTCATACCACCATTACCATAAACAGCAACACCGAATGCACTTTCACTATCCAGAGCCATGCTGTAACCAAACTGGGGAATAAAAAAGAGATCATTCTCACTGGTATATGTAGTACCAGGGACTGCATTCACAAAAGTTGCTGGTGCACCTGGTACTGTAGGAGGAACTGGAGTACCAGTTAGCGTAAAACCGCGATCAGAAGGACTGAACATAGTAACAGCCGCATCCATACGCTCACCAACAAATGCTATACCAGCAGGATTAGTGGCGGCAGCCAATGAATCTTGTGCGTAAGCAACGCCAGCACCAGCCAGACCTTTCTCTTTAGTGCTGTATCCGTGCATAAAATAACCATTGGTTGCCTGCGCTACTGGCACAACAAATAAGCCAGACATCACTACAAACGATATTAATGTACTTTTATTTATAGCTTTCATCTTTCAATCCTCCGAAGAAAAAACAAAGTAACCATATCATTGATTATACGAATAACCAAATAGATTAATAGCTAATCATACCCACTAAACAGTCAAAATAATCCGCTTATCTTAAATCTGAGTTAGAATGAAAAGACAGCAGACAATTGTTAAAATAATCCATTTATTAGGGAACCAACACCCTGCAAACAGAATCTCATAACCATTATGCACTTTTCCCATTTATCCTGTAATTTAAGGTTTTTTTTTCGACGACTTCTATTCACTGCTTTAATTGTTGTTAGTAACGCTGTTTATGCCGAACTTCCAGATCTGGGCGACCCAACTTTAAAGACATTCGGTACGGAAGAAGAAAAAAAACTAGGCCTGATGTTTTTTCAAACTTTGAAAAACAATCTTGCTTTCATTGATGACCCTCAACTCAATTATTACATTAAAAACTTGGGGCAAAAATTGGCCACGCACTCTGATGCTGCTGATAAAAATTTTAAGTTTTTTATTATTGACTCCGCGGCCATCAATGCCTTTGCTGGACCTGATGCCCACATTGGAATTAATAGCGGATTATTTCTAGAGTCAGCCAATGAAAGTCAACTGGCCAGTGTCATGGCTCACGAAATTTCACATGTATCACAACGACATCTTGCGCGTGCTATTGATAAGTCAGGAACCTCAGCGATAGCAACGTTTGCTACCGTACTTGCCGCCATTCTTCTTGGCTCACAGGACTCTCAGGTTACACAAGCTGTTTTATATACAGGATTGGCCGGCGCCCAACAAAACTCTATCAACTTTACACGCACCAATGAGTATGAAGCTGATCGAATTGGCATAGGCATTCTTGCTAAAAGCGGGATAAATCCACAAGGCATGGTTGACTTCTTTTCAACTTTGTTATCAAAAAGTAGTGATGGCGGTATTGAGTACCTTAGAACTCATCCACTGAATACCAACCGTGTTAGTGAAGCTAAAGATCGTGTACAAAAAATACAGCTTAATCTGCCTGAAGATAGTCAGGATTTTCAGTTTGCCCATGCAAGACTTGAAGTACTCAGCAACACAAACCCATCAATAAATATCAAACCTAATATTGCAAGGAGCAGCAATGACATAAGCCTCTATAAATACTCACTTGAACTGATTCGTAATAATAATTTAACAAAAGCCATTACAAATCTTGAAACCCTATCAAAAAGAAATAATCACCCATGGATAAAACTGGCCCTGGCCAAAGCTTATCAATCAAACAATCAAAGTCGTCAATCACTCACTTTACTAAAAGAACTCTCCGAGTTTTTCCCCGGCTACTTACCCGTGACATTACTCTACGCCGACACGCTCACGATAAATGGCCATGCCAGTAAAAGTATTTCTTTATTAAAACACCAGTTACAAACCAATGATCAATCCATCATATACAAAACGCTAGCACGAGCCTACTTTAAAAATGGACAAATTGATGCAGCGCTTGAATCGACTGGAGACCAATATGAAAAGGAAGGTTATTACGAACTTGCTCTACAGCAATATGAAATGGCTCTGCAACAGCCCAATCTCAGCGTCACCACAAATAAAAGATTACAAACAAAAAAAGAAACGCTCAAATTAAGCACGAACAATAAAAGTGAGCGTCAATAATGAAGTACTTATATATCTTTTTAACGACTAAGTAATAGCCATTTAATTCCAGTAATTTTCTAATTATTTTACAGTCAGGGCTCTTGCTATATGATTTCCACGTAGTATGCTATATGCGTTTATCTCAATACTGATTATCATTCTGATATACCTGAATTTCGATAACTAAAACTATAAAAGACATATTTAACGGATAGGATCATCCATCAACATAATGAGGAGCAAAAAATGCAAGGTTTTATGCATAAGATATCAACTACCGTCTCGGTAGCCGCGTTAAGCGCTTGCCTTGGTCTAGCAATACCTCTAAGTGCCAATGCTGCAGAAGACGCAGACATCGCTAAGGGTAAAGAATTGGCATTCGACAGAAAAAAAGGCAACTGCCTGGCATGTCATGATATTGCTGGAGGCAGCCTACCCGGTAATATAGGTCCACCACTAGTCGCGATGAAAGCAAGATTCCCTGACTTTGATAAGTTAAGAGATCAAATTTCAGACGCTCGAATAAACAATCCAAATACAATCATGATTCCGTTTGGCCCACACGAAGTACTTTCTGCTAAAGAAATAGACCTGGTCGCCAAATTTATCCACACACTATAAAGATTTGAGGTAATACTAATGGATCACAAACGTAGAATTCTACTTAAAAGCACACTGGCTGCCAGCGCAACAACTATGGCAATCAGCGCAGGCTTGCTCACCCCTAAAGCAGTTTTAGCTGCCTGGAACACTACTGCATTTAACGCTAAAGATGTTGACACTGCATTGACTAGCGCATATGGCAGCACCGATACAACAGACAGCGATAAAATAAAACTTAAAGCACCTGACGTTGCTGAAAATGGCGCTTCTGTCACCATCACTGTTGATAGCACACTAGACAAAACAGAAGCCATCAGCATTCTTGTGAAAAATAATGCACAACCTTTAACAGCTAGTTTTAAGCTTGGCGCTAATACAGAAGGTTTTATTACCACCAACATTAAAATGGGTAAATCTTCTGACGTCATCGCTGTTGTCAAAGCTAATGGCAAACTTTACAGCACCAAACAACAAGTCAAAGTCACCATCGGTGGTTGCGGCGGTTAATCAAAAGATTCGAGGATATATATAATGGCCAATTCAATTCAAGTACGATCCAGCGTTAAAAAAGGCGTTGCAACTATTAAGTGCCTGATCAGTCACCCTATGGAGACTGGCATGCGTAAAGACAAAAAGGGCAATCTCATTCCTGCCAAGTTCATTCAGAATCTTGCCTGTGAGCACGCTGGAAATGTTGTGTTAGATGCTGAGCTCAATGGCTCTGTCTCAACCAACCCATATATAAAATTCAAGTTTAGTGGCGCTAAAAATGGTGACACCATTAAAGTTAGCTGGGTTGATAACAAAGGAGATAAGGACTCCGTCGAAGTTGAGATTCCAACTAAACGCAGAAAATAACAGGCATAACCACACTAAAAGGTGAACCATGAAAAAATATTTAGCAGCACTGTCTGCCCTGCTGATGCTTATCACGCCAATCGCGTCACAAGCATCACCAGAAGACGACTTAAAATCATTTAGATCTTACTTCACAGATAAATTCCCAGAAGTACCCATGGCTGACTTTGTCAATGGCGTCTACTCTGTGGATAAGGCATCTCGTGAACAATGGGAAGAGTTTGAAGAATTCCCCGCCTATGAGATTTATATCTCCAAAGGTGAAGATTTATTCAACAAAAAATTTGCTAATGGCAAGAACTTTGCCAGTTGCTTCCCTAATTACAAAAAGGGCATTCGTCAGAACTACCCTAGATTTGATAAGGCTAGTGGTAAAATCGTTACAATGGAAGGCGACATTAACAAATGCCTAACTGATAACGGCGAAAAAGCATACGGCTGGAAAAAAGGCAAGATTGCTTATGTAGGCGCCTATCTTGCTTACATGTCCAGAGGCAATCTGATCAATGTTAAAACACCCAGCAGCCCTGCGGAGCTGGCAGCCTACAATCGGGGTAAAAAACATTTTTATTCAAAACGCGGCCAATTGAATATGTCGTGTGCGGACTGCCATTACAATAATGCCGGCAATAAAATTCGCGCTGACATCCTCAGCCCGGCTTTAGGTCATCCTAGCGGCTTCCCTGTTTATCGAAATAAATGGGCTGGCGGTTCCAAAGGTGACGGTATGGGTACATTGCATCGCCGTTATGGCGGTTGTAACAAACAGGTACGCGCTAAACCATTCAAAGCACAAAGCGATGAATACAAGGCACTTGAATACTTCCATACTTATATGAGTAATGGTCTTGAAGTAAATGGACCTAGCTTGCGTAAGTAATTACTCAACAGTCCAGGGACAAAAAAAAGCCCGGTTTTAACCGGGCTTTTTTTATGTTTATTTTATTCTGTGAAGAATAAAAGGAGTAGATGGTGGGCCGTCCGCGACTCGAACGCGGGACCATCGGATTAAAAGTCCGGTGCTCTACCAACTGAGCTAACGGCCCGAGGCGCGTATGATACTTGGACTCGACAAGAAAAACAAACCCTAAACTTACCGTTTAAAAAAATAATTACTGATAATGGGTAACGTCTTCAATACCCGCTTCTTCAAAACCTTTTTTTCGATAGCGACAGGAGTCGCAAACACCACAAGCTTTGCCTTGTAAATCAGCCTGATAGCAGGATACGGTGCGACTGTAATCAACACCTCTCTCAATCCCTACGCGAATAATCTCTGCTTTGGTCATATCAATCAGAGGTGTATGAATACGCAAATTATGGCCTTCTACTCCTGCTTTGGTGGCTAAATTAGCCATTTTTTCAAAAGCTTCTATATAGGCTGGGCGGCAATCCGGGTAGCCTGAATAATCCACCGCATTCACACCGATGAATATATCCGATGAATGATTAACCTCAGCGATGGCCAGGGCATGCGCCAGAAACACCGTATTTCGAGCTGGTACATAAGTAACTGGAATACCCCGCTCGATGTGATCAGGTACATCAATCGTCTCATCAGTGAGCGCTGAACCACCTAATACGCCATCATCCAGCCTGATAATTTGATGCTGAATACCGTAGTCACCAGCAATCGCTTTTGCCGCTACCAGTTCGGAGACATGTCGCTGCCGGTAATCAAAACTCAGCGCTATACATTCATAATCCTGATTAGCAATAGCCAGCACGGTGGTGGAGTCCAGTCCACCGGAGAACAAAACAATCGCTTTGGGTTTTTCTAAGCCTGACATACTCTTTATCTACCCGGCTCATCGCCCCAGAGGTATTTGTGCAACTGAACCTGCATTCTGACTGGCAAATGATCACGCAATATCCAGTCAGCCAGATCACGCTCTTTTAGAACCTGATGGCTAACTGAAAATAAAATTTCACAACGCTCTGCCAGATTATATTTTTTTAACATCGAACATGACCATTGATAATCCTGCTCATCACAAATCACAAATTTAACCTGATCTTTAGCATCAAGATGGTCAATATTTGCATATAGATTTTTCTCCACCTCACCTGATGCCGGTGTTTTCAAATCCATCACCTTAACGACTCTTGGATCCACCTCAGCGACGCTAATGGCACCACTGGTTTCCAGTGAGACCTCATAGCCCTGATCACAGAGTTTTTCCAACAGATCGTTACAATGCTTCTGAGCCAGTGGCTCACCACCTGTGACGGTGACGTATTTTGCCTTAAACCCTGCCACTGTCTCAAGAATCTCATCCAGACCCAGCCAATCACCGCCAGTAAAGGCATATTCAGTATCACAATAATTACATCGCAGTGGGCAACCTGTCAGGCGGATAAACACCGTCGGCAAACCAACGGTTCGCGATTCACCCTGTAGGGAATAGAATATTTCAAATATTCGTAGCTGATCTGGATGAACTGCCACGAATTAATGACCTTCGCGTGTAATACGCTCCAATCGTTCATTCGCTTTCTTAGCCAGATTGGTATTAGGAAACAATTTAATTATCTGTTGCAAACTTTCCCGTGCAGCAGTCCAATTCTTCATTTCATAATAAACATAAGCGATTTTTAGTCTCGCACCCTGTACCTTGCTGCTATCTGGATACTTTTCAATTAAACGCTGAAATTCACTCAAGGCCTGCTTGTATTGGCGATAGGCATAGTTCGCTTCACCCAACCAATACTGTGCATTATCTGCATATTGGCTATTGGAATGGCTTTCAAGAAAACTTCCAAATGCAACAATGGCTTGTTTGTAACGGCCTTCCTTCAACAAAGCAAATGCCTTGTCATAGTCAGATTTTCCATTAGCGTCACTCGAAGGCGAAGCCGGTATCATGGTGGCATGATTGCCAGGTGTGCTCACGGGTGCCCTATTTGAACCAGGGGCAGGAACAGGTGCAGATATACCCAAAGCGGGTGCCGAGGTTTCAACCACATTGATACGCCTATCCATATCCGCATACAAACTACGCTGACGCTGCTTAATCGTACTTAATTCGTAACCCTGCTGATCCAGCTGCTCACGAAGCACCGCTATTTCCTCCTGCAAAGCCTCAATCTGTTGAGACTGCTGCATCAACATCTCAGACCCCACCATGCGTTCCACACGTTCAAGACGTTGTTTTACACTCATCATAGATATCACATCTTTTTCTGCCGCAATAGCCGATGAGACCGTGAAAAAAAAGATCGAAAAAACAATAAAACGCTTAAACATAGTTCACCTGGTTGATTATTTCTTAACAGAACAGCTTATTGATAAACAAGCTCAGCTCGACGATTCAAATGCCATGAATCTTCATCATGCCCCAAACTGGCAGGCTTTTCTTCACCATAGCTAATCGTAGTGATTTGATCGCTTGAAGCCCCCTGGAACATCAATAAACGCTCAACCGATTGTGCACGGCGATCGGCCAAAGCCACATTGTATTCGCGTGTTCCCCTTTCGTCGGTGTGACCCTCAAGTCTGATTTTTGCACCAGGATTGGCAGATAAGTACTTACCATGATGTTTTACCAGTTCGACAAAATCTGAAGCCACCTTGCTACTGTCAAAATCAAAGTAAATAACACGTCCTGCGAGCACACTGTTCGCATCATTGATTGCGCCAGCCTCATAGGAAGCAGATAAAGCCTGACCGGCACTGGCACCAGTACCATCAACCGAACCCACCTGTGCGCCATTACGACCATCAGCCGCTGAATCATCACCATCAGGTTTTACATTCTCATCACAAGCGACCAAAGCCATGGCCATTAATAAAATCAGTAAATAATTTTTCATCTTTCTCTCCTGTTATCGATCTAATTTATTTATTATTCAGTCTAACTGGTTATTTTCTCACTGAAGACCATGCCGGCTCTCTAACTTCACCGTCAGACAGAACCAAACGCTGTTTATGCCTGCCATCTGTTGATACCGCCGCCAACACCGGACGCCCCTGATACTGTGACGCGTAAAGAATCATACTACCATTTGGCGAGAATTCAGGCGACTCATCCAACGGGCCATCAGTGACTAACTGCACCAAATTTGTCTCCAGATACAATACAGCGACTCTAAAAACATTATTATCACCCTGCACAAAGCTGATGGTTTTTCCATCACGAGAGACACTAGCATTGGCATTGTAACCACCCTCAAAGGTCAAACGCCTGGGCTTAGCTCCCGCTTCTACCGAAATCCGATACAACTGGGGTTTACCACTACGACTGGAGGTAAATATCAGCGATTCGCCATCCGGCATCCACACTGCTTCTGTATCAATAGACCAGTGCCTGGTGATTCGCGTCAGCCGCTTGTTGAGTAAATCCAAAATATATATATCTGGATTGCCGTCCTTCGACAAAGTGACAGCTAGTCGAGTTCCATCTGGTGACCATGCTGGCGCACCATTAATACCCTTAAATTTTGATATCAGCCGACGTTTTGCCGTGTGAATATCATGAACAAATATTTCCGCTACGCCGTGCTCAAAAGAGACATAGGCCAACTGCATGCCATCAGGCGACCAGACTGGTGACATAATCGGTTCATTTGAAGTGAGTAGGTTTTGTGAATTAAACCCATCAGTATCCGCTGTCTGCAACAAATACTTCACCGCCATACCCGGTTTCTGTTTAGACGAGACGTAAGCAACACGAGCATCAAAAGCCCCAGATAACCCCGTTAGGCTCTTGATGATGTGATCACTAATCTTATGCGCAACCGATCTTAAAGATTTTTTTGTAGCAGCAAAACTATAACCCAGCAATTGCTCACCCTTTAGCACATCAAACAAACGAAAATACACCTGATATTGATCTTCGGATTCCTGCTTGATACCACCGATAATCAAATGGTCAACCCCTGTCATTCGCCAAGAAGGAAAATGCACATCTTCGGGTTTCTGCGGGTAAGCAATCATATCTTTTGATGCTAAAGGTGAAAACTTTCCGCTACGCGCCAAATCCGATGTCACGATCGCAGACACATCAGCATCGCCAAACTTAACACCGCCCGGCCACTGAAACGGCACCACCGCGATAGGCAAAGAACCTTCAACACCTTCCGTTATCTCGATATTAAGCACGGCATGCGATAGCGAGTAAAAAAAGAATAATATCAACCCAGAAATAAAACTTTTCATAAATTCATAACCTTAAAATTCATAACAGAGCAATCACTACAAATTAACTACGCGGCTTGAACGTAAAATGAATTTCACGATCAAAGACCTCGGGCTTTGGCGGTGGCGGCAACGGCGAAGCTTTTCTTACCGCGCGCTCTATAGAACGTTGAAAAGCCAAATCATTCGCACATTTTTTTAAACTCACATCAATCACATCACCTAAAGATGTTTGCGTCACAATTACTTCACAGGACATGCTTGAGGTAGAAGTAGTAGGACGAAGCCAGTTACGTTCAACTTTCTGTTCAATTAACCTGACATACTGTGAGCGCAAAGACTGTAATTTGGCATTATCTTCTTTTGCCTGACGAGCTTCTGCTTCCAGACGCTCCTCCTCTGCCAACTTACGCTGCAACTCTTCTGCCTCAGCTTTACGCCTGTTATCATCTTCTAACTGACGCCTGGCCTCAAGCTCTTCCTTTTGTTTTTTATCTGCCGCCGCTTTTTTATTTTCTTCCTGAATACGTTTTTTTTCAGCCAGTTGTTTTTTCTCAGCAACTTGCTTCTTCTTAAGATCTGCCAAACGTTTTTTCTCATCAGCCAGCTGCTTTTTCGCCTTTTCTGCCTGAGCGATTTTTTTCTTTTTCTTGTTATCTTCAGCCAGTTTCAATTTTCTGGCTTCGGCCTCAATTTTAGCGCCATCGACAACAACTGCCTGCACTGTTTTTTTATTCGAACTAGCAGGTTTATGTACTTCACTACTGGTCAAATTAACGCCCAGCAATATAATTAAGACAAAATGCAAAGCTAACGCTGCCAATAAAACAATCGGCTTTTTCTTAACATCGTTAAACAGACCTGATGAAGTCATTATTTTCATGGTGATCTAATTTTCCGGCTGATCCGTCATCAAGCCCACTTTTTCCACACCCGCAGTTTGTAATAACACCATAGCGTTAGTGATACTGCCATAATTTACGTTTTTATCACCACGAACTAGTACCGGTGTTTCAGGCTGATACTTAAGCACTGCGGCAACACGGTGCACCAGAACTTCTTCACTAACAGGATCTTTAACATGCTCACCCACATTCAAATAATACTCACCCGTCTTGCTCACCGACAACACAACAGGCTCACGTTGCTCAGGTGGCAAAGGATTGGCATTAGCCTGCGGCAAATCAATCTCGACACCCTGCTGCAACAAAGGTGCGGTAATCATAAAAATAATCAACAGAACTAACATTACATCAATGTATGGCACAACATTGATTTCAGAAACAGCTCTACGTTTACGGTGAGGAGGCATGCGTTTTAAATCTTAGTTTCAGGGACTGAAGCTGTATCAGCTTGTTTATTTTCTTCACTCGACAACGACTGACTTTGACGTTGTAAAATAGTGGCAAATTCTTCCGCAAAATTCTCATAAGAAATAGCCAATCGATCAACGCGTTCCGCGTACCGATTGTAAGCTATCACTGCTGGAATCGCTGCAAACAAACCCATGGCAGTAGCAATCAAAGCCTCAGCGATACCCGGTGCGACCATCGCTAAACTTGCTTGTTGCACAGAACCCAGAGCAATAAACGAACGCATAATACCCCACACCGTACCAAACAAACCAATGTAAGGACTAATTGAACCGATGGTCGCCAGTAATGACAAATGCGCATCCAGTCGTTCTTCTTCTCGCGCCAACGCGACTTTCATACTACGTTGCACACCGGACAGCATTATTTCCGAATTATTCGCTGTATGTTTACGTGCACGAATAAATTCTGTAAACCCCGCCACAAAAATCCGCGCCAGCCCACATTCATCATCTGCATTCTTTTTAACACGTGCGTACAAATCAGCCAAATTAATACCCGACCAAAACTGATCTTCAAAACGCATGGCATTTTCGCGAGCATTCTTCAGCACATCATATTTAAGATAAATAATGACCCAGGATAAAACCGAAGCACTTAGTAAAATAAGCATGACCAGTTGTACGGTAAAACTTGCCCGCGCAACCAGACTTAATAAAGACATATCAGCTTCCACTGACTACCCCCTGTTTAATTTTTGACCACATTGTTTTTGGTATCACCATAGGTGTAAATTTCTCAGCGTTAATACAAGCCACTTTTATTTCAGCTTCACAAAGCAGTGTTTCATCGGATGCGCGCAGCACTGATTGTGTGAAATCAAAACTAGCACGACCACAATGACTTATTTCTGTTTTCACTATTAACTCATCATTAAATACGGCGGGCTTTTTATATTGTACCGATAAACTATGCACTGCAAAAATAACACCTGGCTCTTTAATCAACTGATCTTGCTCGAAACCAAAACTACGCAACATTTCAGTTCGTGCACGCTCCATGAATTTAAGATAATTGGCGTAATAAACCACACCGCCTGAATCTGTATCCTCATAGTAGACACGTACTGGCCACAAAAATTCATTTTCTAAGATAGTCACAAACACAAATCCGTATATTATATTTATTATTAATTATTTTTAATGACCGAATCACATTCTGATAATTCAAGCGTTGCCTGAGTCAGTTGTTCATTCACCGGTTGCTTGAGTCCAAAATGACGATAGACACTTGGTGTTGCTACCCGACCACGCGGTGTACGCATCAGATAACCCTGCTGAATCAGGTATGGCTCAATTACATCTTCAATGGTATCGCGTTCTTCACCAATCGCCGCTGCCAGATTTTCCACACCGACCGGGCCACCATTGAATTTATCAATAATTGCTCGTAATAAACGGGAATCCATCACATCAAAACCCACCGGATCAACATTCAGCAATTTAAGCGCTTTCGATGAGACATCGACGGTGATTTTACCATCGGCCTTGACCTGCGCGTAATCACGTACTCGGCGCAATAAACGATTAGCAATACGTGGTGTACCACGAGCACGGCGTGCAATCTCAGTGGCACCTTCGATATCCATTTCGACATTTAAAATATTGGCGGTACGCTGAACGATATGGGTTAAGTCTGGTACTGAATAAAAATCCAGGCGCAGAACAATTCCAAAACGATCACGCAGTGGCGAAGTTAACGAACCCGCTCTGGTAGTAGCTCCAACTAAAGTAAACGGCGGCAAATCTAATTTAATCGAGCGTGCAGCCGGGCCTTCACCAATCATAATATCCAGCTGATGATCTTCCATCGCGGGATACAAAATTTCTTCGACTACTGGGCTGAGACGATGAATCTCATCAATAAATAACACATCGTGTGGTTCGAGATTAGTCAGCAGCGCAGCCAGATCACCGGGGCGTTCCAGCACAGGTCCCGAAGTAGAATGCAGCGTTGCATTCATTTCATTAGCAACGATATGCGCCAAAGTTGTTTTACCCAGACCTGGAGGTCCAAAAAATAATAAATGATCCAGCGCTTCACTACGGCCTTTAGCCGCCGGAATAAAAATTTCTAGTTGTTCAGTGACAGCTGGCTGACCGCGATAGTCCTTAAGTAATTGCGGCCTGATCGCACGGTCAATCGAAACTTCCTCATCAGATTGCTCAGCAGTAATGATACGTTCTTGTGTCATTTTTTCACCATGCTCTGTAGTGCCGCTTTAATAATTTCTTCGGTGGTCAAACCTTCAGTAGAAACAAGGCGAACCATTTGACTCGCCTCCTGTGCTTTATATCCTAGCGAAGTCAGGGCACTGACCGCATCACTGATCGGATTCGAGTCTACTTTCAAACCAGCAACACTGCCGCTACCGGGTAATATCGCGGTTGCATTCCTGGCTAATCGATCACGTAACTCCACGATCAAACGCTCAGCGGTTTTTTTACCAACACCGGGCAAAGCGGTTAAAGATTTAGCATCGCTCTCCATCACGCAACGAGTAAATTCTTCTGCACTGACACCGGAGAGAATGGTTAAGGCCAATTTCGGGCCGACACCATTAATTTTGATTAGGTCTCTAAATAACTGACGTTCAGACAGACTATAAAACGCGTACAGTAATTGCGCATCCTCACGTACCACCATATGAATATGTAAGGTGACTGATTCACCCATCGCAGGCAATTGGTAAAAAGTCGACATCGGCGCTTCCAGTTCGTAACCTACCCCCTGTACATCAACCAATAATTGCGGTGGTTGCTTTTCCAGTAAAAGCCCACTCAATCGACCAATCATAGCCAACGTCCTCGACGTGAACCGCGAACCACGCCCACTGACTTAACGTGCGCATGATTGGCGTGGCACATAGCTATCGCCAGGCCATCCGCTTCATCGCTTTGTAATGTTTGTTCCAGACCTAATAATTTCTGCATCATTATTTGTATTTGTTGTTTGCTCGCCGCGCCCGTACCGACCACAGCTTTCTTGATAACACGTGCGGCATATTCATCGACACTCAGATCAGCCTGCACACCAGCGCAAATCGCCGCGCCCCGTGCCTGCCCCAGCTTGAGCGCAGAATCTGCATTACGACTCATGAACACCTGTTCAATCGCCATCGAATCCGGCTGCCACTTTTCAATCACTGCGGCCACTTCCCGAAAAATAATACCCAGCTTCTCCGGCAAAGCATCTGCCTTTATAGTGATAAACCCACTGGCCACATAATTATGACGAAAACCATCGGTGTCGAGAATGCCGTAGCCCGTGATGCGAGAGCCTGGATCGATACCGATGATGCGTATTTTTGTTTTCAAAGCTCTACCACTATTTTTTCCACGCTGTCATTGGTGAACACTTCATTATGAATACAGCTAGCAAAGTCTAACATTGGCCGTATCATTGATGAATAAAAAGAATCTTTACTGACCACGCATTCGATGGCGGTGGCTCAAGCCGCACTGGAATCAGGAATCGCGGTCAACGTATCTTCATCAAATTTGCCCGTACGCAGGAAAATTATTACTTGATCAGCAACCTCCGCTGAAAACAATATCCCCATATGACTTACTGGCATAAGAACACAATCCGAAGCACCTTTAAGCTGGGTTTCTTCAACAGATACCGAACCATCGTGTGGCAAATCCAGGCCACCGACAAACAAGCCCACGCCCAGAGGAAACGAACCTGAAATAGTACCGATATCCCGCCAGCCCCTCCATTCAGGCACACCACCGCCCAGCCCCTGCTCTATACTTTGTCCCAGTGCCCAGCGCGTAAAAGATGTGTGATTCAGCCGTTTTGCCACAGCACTACCGTTAACCGGGCTTGCCAACAAGACAATACGGCCTTTTTTAGTGAATGGAAATTGATCAAATAAATGCATCAAAACGATGCCGCCGAGACTGTGACCAACAAAATGCACGACAGGGGCATCAATGGTTTCGGAAAATTCATGTAGACGAGCCGCCGTTTCAGCCAGTGAGCTACCCCAGACATGGTATTTAAAGACATGGCACTCGTAACCAGCACGCGTCAATTTTTGGCGTAAACGCCAAAACTCGATGCCATTCATCCAGATACCATGTACTAAAACAACCGCTTCTCGCATAGAAGAGCAGTTTAGCGGAGAGTTGGGTTTATGGGGAAATTTATAGTCGGTTTTGCCCACCTGAATACCTTGTTTATTACTTAGGCGGTTGATGGCAATCTGCTGAGGTGGAAACATGAAACACTGGCAATAAAAAAGCAGCCCAAAGGCTGCTTTTTTATCAAACCAAAAACGGCTCTGTTAGTTGTTCTGAATAACGATATTCGGGAACTTGGCAGAAAAGTCTTTTGCCTTCAGTGAAAGCTTGGCCGCTGTACGACGTGCAATATCACGATAAATCTGGCTAGCCTGACTTTCGGGATCTCTTGCTACGCTTGGGTGACCACCATCAGCATTGATACGAATATCAATATCCAGCGGTAATGAACCCAGGAAGTCGACGTTGTACTGTTCGCACATTTTCTCGCCACCGCCCTGACCAAAGATATGCTCAGCATTGCCACATTTAGAACAGATGTGAATGCTCATGTTTTCAACGATACCGAGCACAGGCACTTCAACCTTCTCGAACATCTTCAGACCTTTGCGTGCATCTAATAGAGCGATGTCCTGAGGTGTGGTTACAATCACTGAACCACTGACGGGGACTTTTTGTGCCAGTGTCAGCTGTACATCACCGGTGCCTGGAGGCAGGTCGATGACTAAATAATCCAGGTTCTTCCATTGGGTATCACGCAGCAACTGCTCCAGAGCCTGTGTCACCATCGGGCCACGCCAGATCATGGGGGTTTCTTCGTCGATCATGAAGCCAATCGACATTGCCTGTACACCGTGGCCACCCATGGGCTCAAGTGATTTACCGTCAATAGATTCAGGCTTACCTTCGATACCTAACATACGAGGAATACTGGGGCCGTAGATGTCGGCGTCCAGAATACCGACTTTGGCACCTTCGACTTGCAGCGCCAGCGCCAGATTCACCGCAGTGGTGGATTTACCGACACCACCTTTACCAGAAGCCACCGCAATCACATTCTTGATGCCTTCCAGTGGGTTCATGCCACCCTGTACGGTGTGGCTAACAATTTCTGAACGCACTTCGATTTCGGCGGATGAAACGCCATCAACGGCTTCGATTTTGCTTTTTAGCTCATTGGCCAGTTTGTCGATGTAACCGAAAGCAGGGAAACCCAGTACGATTTTTACGCTAACTGCATCGTCTTCGACTTTGATGTCTTTAACTGCACCGGCTTTGACCAGATCCATTTCAAGATAAGGATCGATATATTGTTTGATTGCTGATTCAACTTGTTCCTGTGTCACACTCATGCGTGTAATCTCCACAACATTAGATTTCGCCACAAAAAACGTAGCATATTAGAAGGAGGCGATATTCTACACCACTGAGGTTTTATTTTAACCCTACAATCGTCTTTGATATCAGCTTTTTAGGTGCTCAAAACCGCCAGACATGGTAAGTTATGCGCCCCGTGTGGTGCAGCCACAGAACACCAAGAACAGAGAATAATGACCGACAAACGCAACATATTAGTCACCAGTGCCCTGCCTTACGCCAATGGTCCGATTCATCTGGGACATCTGGTCGAATACATCCAGACCGATATCTGGGCACGTTTTCAGCGTTTGCGCGGGCAAACCTGCTATTACGTCTGTGCTGATGATGCGCATGGTACACCCATTATGCTGCGCGCACGTCAGGACGGCATCACACCTGAAGAGCTGATTGCGGCAACCCAGAAAGACCACGAGGCAGATTTTGCTGATTTCCTGATCGGTTTCGATAATTATTACACCACGCATTCGGATGAGAACAAGGAAATTGCCAGCGATATCTATCTGAAGCTGCGCGAAGACGGCCACATCCGTACCGAAACCATCAAACAGGCTTACGACCCGGAAGCGGAAATGTTCCTGCCAGATCGTTTCATCAAGGGTATCTGCCCTAAATGCAATGCTGATGACCAATACGGTGATAACTGCGAAGCCTGCGGTGCAACTTATGCACCCACCGAATTGAAAAACCCGGTGTCTGCGGTCAGCGGTGCGACCCCCATCGAAAAAGATTCTGAGCAGTATTTTTTCAAGCTTAGTGATTTTTCTGAGATGCTGAAAAAATGGATGTTTGAAGATGGCCACGTTCAGAGTGAAATCGCCAACAAACAATCCGAATGGCTGGAAGAAGGTTTGCAGGACTGGGACATCTCCCGCAACGCACCTTACTGGGGGTTCGAGATTCCTGATGCGCCAGGCAAGTATTTTTATGTCTGGATGGACGCGCCTATGGGCTACATCGCCAGCTTCAAAAACCTGTGCGACAAGACCGACATTAATTTTGAAGAATACTGGGGCAAGGACAGCAAAAACGAGGTCTACCATTTCATCGGTAAAGACATCGCACGTTTCCACACCCTGTTCTGGCCTGCAGTACTTTATGGCAGCGGCTATCGCACACCCAGTGCAGTTTTCTGTCATGGCTTCTTAACGGTGAATGGCCAGAAAATGTCGAAGTCACGTGGCACCTTTATTAAGGCACGCACCTATCTCGACCACCTGAAACCAGAATACCTGCGTTATTACTACGCGGCGAAATTATCCGACGGTGTCGATGATATCGATTTGAATCTGGAAGATTTCCGGCAGCGGGTGAATTCCGATCTGGTTGGTAAGGTAGTCAACATCGCCAGCCGTTGTGCCGGTTTCATCAAAAAGAAATTTGATAATCAACTGTCAGCTGAATTACCCGAGCCTGATTTATATAACGAGATGGTCGCCGCAGGTGAGCACATCGCCGAGTGTTTTGAAAATCGCGAATACAGCAAAGCGGTGCGCGAGATCATGGCACAGGCCGATAAAGCCAACGTTTACATTGATGATAAAAAACCCTGGGTGCTAGCCAAGGAAGAAGGTCAGGAAGATAATGTGCAAAAAATCTGTACACAGGGCTTGAATATGTTCCGCCTGTTGATGACTTATTTAAAACCAATTCTGCCGGAGACCGCTGAGAAATCAGAAGTATTTCTAAATACCGAATTATTGTGGAACAATATTGAACAGCCTTTATTGAGCCACACCATCAACAAATTCAAACCACTAATCACTCGCATCGAACAAGAGCAGACTGACGCCATGACCGAAGATTCAACAGAAAACATGCCAGTAGCCGAAGTAGTCACAGGCCCATTGGCTGACGACCCTATCTCCGATGAAATCCAGTTTGATGATTTTGCCAAAATCGATTTACGTATCGCCAGAATTATCAAAGCCGAACACGTTGAAGGTGCGGATAAATTATTACAGCTGACACTCGATTTAGGTGGCCAAAGCAAAAATGTATTCGCGGGCATTAAATCAGCTTACAAACCCGAAGACCTCGAAGGCAAACTCACGGTCATGGTGGCTAATCTGGCACCACGTAAAATGCGCTTTGGTTTGTCCGAAGGTATGGTCTTAGCTGCAGGTCCAGGTGGTAAAGATTTATTCATCCTCAATCCTGATGACGGCGCTGAACCCGGTATGCGCGTCAAGTAAAACCCAAATACAAATAAGAATTAATCACATTAAGCCACTAAATACTCAACAGCTTATAAAAACTGAAGAGCGTCAGTGATCAGCAGGAAACTACCGCACATCACAAAATTCTGCTACCTGTTAAACAGTTTACCTATACTTTCTATCACAGGGATGTGATACATACTCATTTGGCAAATACCAAATGGAACTGAAACGATCCTTGCGGTATATATGAAAGTACTCGTCCTAGAACACAGTCGCTTATTCCAGAAAATGCTCACTGAGCTTCTGGAGGAACTTGGCTGTGAAGTCGATTGCGTTCGTTCTGGTGCAGAAGGTATGGAAAACCTCAAAGAAGAACAGCATTACAACCTGATCCTGGCTGGACAACATATTTTTGATGAAAGTGGCATGGACTTTGCCGATTGCTGTCGCAGCAAACAAGTTTCATGCCCCATCATACTGCTCACCTCCGAACCCAATGAAGCATTGTTAAAAAATGCTTACAGCGCCGGCATTACTGATATTTTTCCAAAAACCAATTTTACTTATTTACGTGAAAGCCTGCGTTATTATATCGAAGGTCAAACCGCTGTAGATATTGAAGGCGGCCGTGTCCTCTATGTTGAAGACAGCCGCTCAGTTGCCCACGTTGTTATTGGTTATCTGAACAAAATAAATTTAGACGTTACTCATTTTACTAATGCTGAATCTGCTCTGGAATCGGTTCTTAATGAAAACTATGACCTGGTCATTACCGATGTCATGCTAGATGGCACCATGAGCGGTGTTGCACTTGTCAGAATGATACGTGCCAATAGCTCGCATATTTCAGAAATACCCATTCTTGCCATGACCGGTCACGATGATCCCAAAAGAAGAATTGAGTTATATCATGCTGGCATCAATGACTACGTCACCAAGCCACCCATTGAAGAAGAATTAGCGGCGCGTGTTTACAATTTAATCACTAATAAACGATTGCTCGATCAGGTTCGTGAACAACAGAAATCGCTTTATGAAATGGCAATGAAAGACCAGCTCACTACCTGTCACAATCGCCATAGCCTTGCCGAGCATGCCAACAAATACATTCATGACGCCATTAAATATAAATCGCCTTTGGCAATGATGATTCTCGATCTCGATCATTTCAAGGAAGTCAACGATCAACACGGACATACCACTGGTGATATCGTGCTAAGTAATATTGGTGAGCTGCTAATGGCTTGCTGTAAGCAGGGTGATTTTATTGCACGTATTGGTGGTGAAGAATTTGCCATCATGCTACCCCATTACACAGCCAGCACCGCCATGGAAAAAGCCGAAGAAATTCGTAGTATTATCGAACTGCGCAAACCTGCTGGGCTTGTAGTGACCGCAAGCATTGGCGTTGCCTGCTTATCGAAAAAACATGATGGCAACTATGACCGTTTATATAAGGATGCCGATCAGGCTGTTTATATGTCGAAAGAAAATGGTAGGAACTGTATTAGTTTCTACGATGATGAAGTGATGATTAATAAAACTTCTGCTGCAGGAAATTGAGCTTCCGACAATAGCCATAATTAATCAGCAACCACTACCCTGTTCCGCCCCTGTTCCTTGGCTTTTAACAAAGCACCGTCAGCACTTGTTAACAACTGCTCGGCAATCTCACCACTATCACCAATGCTGTTGTTTTTTGGAATAAAACTGGCCAATCCAACCGAAATCGATATTTTCAATGGTGCTTGCCCATCAATCTCTATATTGGCATCGGCGACCGCACAGCGAACACGTTCAGCCGTCTCAATAGCAATCAAACCGGTAATGCCGGGCAGAATCACCACAAATTCTTCTCCACCATAACGCGCCACCACATCGCCGGTACGTACGGCATTCAGCATGACTTGCGCCACTTTCTGCAAGACTTGATCTCCAATATCATGACCATAATTGTCATTTACTTTCTTGAAAAAATCCACATCCAGATACAGGCAACTCAGAGGCAGAACATCGCGCAAAGATCGACTAATCTCGATATTCATCCATTTTTCCAGCTCTCGTCGATTAGCCAGACCGGTCAATGCATCGGTTAGACCCAAACGTCTCAGACGTTCATAATTCAGGCAATTCTCGACGCAGATAGCCGTCACTGCCGCAAGCCGTTGTAAAAACTCGGTAGCCGCACCCGATTGATAACGTGTCGTATCCTGACTAAACAACGCCAGACAACCAATCAGCTGATCCCGACGGATAAAGGGTAAGACAACGATACTACCTTCTTTATCTTTAACCTCCTTAAATAACCACTGATGATCTTCAGGCTCATAACGACTCAGAAACGGGGATTTCCCCATCGAATCCAACAATTCAATTTGAATTGGATCATGCGTCAGCATCATTCCATCCGGACATTCCTGCTGACCATTTATACTGCACAGAGCAGAAGAGATTGCATTATCATCATCCAGCATAACCAGAGAAACCGCACCTAAGTGCTGAGTTTCCTTGAACTCTCCCTGCAGATAACGACCTATTTCAGAGAAATCCTGAGCCGACAACAGAGCCAGCTCGATAGCCTGAAATCGGTTGTGGACTTGCTCGTTATGCCTGGCGGCATCCAGCTGCTTGGCAACCTGTCGCCGCAAACGCACCACTTCTGAATTTAAATCAGGCATTTTGTATGTATTACCCATCTATTTAGGTCCATTTAAATTACTTCCAGCAAGCATAGTAAAATCCTGAATTTACAAACTATATACGAAACACGAGTTTGCCGGATTCTTATTTCATATACCATCCCCTTGGTTATAGGTTTTTGTGACTCACTATTTGATACAATCACGCGATGACTGAATATGCACTCATATTATTAAGCACCATACTGGTTAATAACTTTGTACTGGTGAAGTTTCTCGGCCTGTGTCCGTTTATGGGCGTCTCCCGCAAACTGGAAACGGCTATTGGCATGGCGCTGGCAACCACATTCGTACTGACGCTGTCCTCAGTATGTAGCTTTCTGGTCAATCAATATATCCTCGCGCCACTGGGTATCGAATTCATGCGCACCATCATGTTTATTCTGGTCATTGCCGTTGTCGTTCAATTCACCGAAATGGTGGTACACAAGACCAGTCCGATGCTATACAACGTATTGGGGATTTTTCTGCCGCTCATCACCACCAACTGTGCAGTCCTGGGTGTTGCTCTGCTCAACGTGCAGGAACAGCATGGTTTTTTACAATCACTATTTTATGGCTTTGGTGCGGCGGTTGGTTTCTCCATGGTGTTGATTCTGTTTGCGGCCATGCGTGAAAAAATTGCTGCTGCCGATGTGCCGGAAATTTTCCAGGGCAGCGCCATTGCCTTGATCACAGCGGGCATTATGTCACTGGCGTTTATGGGCTTTGGCGGCCTCATCAAGGTTTGATTCAAATTACATGGTAACCGTCGTTGTCATTCTTCTGGCTATTATTGCTGCTATTTTTGGCATCATACTGGGCTATTCTGCGATACGTTTTAGAGTTGAAGGTAACCCTGTGGTCGATAAGATCGATGCCCTGTTACCTCAAACCCAATGCGGCCAGTGTACTTATCCCGGCTGTCGCCCCTACGCCGAGGCCATGGCCAGTGGTGAAGCACCAATCAATCAGTGCCCACCCGGCGGTGAAGCTACCATTGTTGCGCTGGCCGACTTGCTGGGTGTCGAAGTACTACCACTCAATGCTGAAAACGGTGAAGTCAAAGAAGGCAAAACCGTTGTTGTTATCGATGAACAAACCTGCATTGGCTGCACCCTTTGTATTCAGGCCTGCCCGGTTGATGCCATATTGGGCGCCGCCAAACAAATGCACACGATCATCACTTCAGAATGCACCGGTTGTGATTTATGTATTCCACCCTGCCCGGTTGATTGCATTCATATTGTTCCCGTCGAACAAAATATGAACAACTGGAAATGGCCGGCACCCAACGGTGGCCACGCGGCACCCAAGGCAAGTTAGCGCTCATGGAATCAACAAAACTTAAACATTTTCACGGTGGTTTATGTCTGGATTATCATAAGGATATATCCAGACAGACCGCTATTGTCGTCTGCCCTGCGCAATCTCGTTACGTTATCCCCTTACAACAGCACATTGGTGCTGCCGGCAAAGTCACCGTCGAACAAGGTCAACGTGTTTTAAAAGGCCAGATGCTGGCGACCACAAAAAAACTCATCAGTGCTCCGGTACATTCTCCTGTCTCGGGCACTGTTGTTGAAATTACTAAACATGCAGTACCGCATCCATCTGGTATGGAAGCCGACTGCATCATCATCGAAAATGATTTTCAGGATGAATGGGTAGAAAGAAAACCTGTTGCCCAAAACTATCACCAGATGAATTCCCACGACCTGCGCAATATCGTTCGCGATGCGGGTATTGTTGGTCTTGGTGGTGCGGTATTCCCAGCGGCGATTAAACAAACGGAAATCAATATCAACACCTTGATCCTTAACGGTGTTGAGTGCGAACCCTATATCACCTGTGATGACAGACTGATGCAGGAACGTGCCAGAGAAATTATTTCAGGCGCTGACATTATTGGTCACATTATCAAAGCACGTGAATGTATCATCGCCATCGAGGACAATAAGCCCGAAGCCATTGCAGCCATGCAGGTCGCTATCAATGAAGACAATACCGGTTTCTTTCGCGTACAGGTGATACCCACCCTTTATCCCAGTGGCAGTGAAAAACAGCTAATACAAATTATCACTGGCAAAGAAGTTCCTATTAATGGTTTACCCGCCGATATTGATACGCTCTGCCAGAACGTCGGCACCGCTTATGCTATTCACAAGGCCGTATTTGAAGATGAGCCATTAATTTCACGCATCGTTACCATCACCGGCAAAGGCATTAAACAACCGCAAAATATGGAAGTTGCCATTGGCACTTATATAGCTGACTGCATCGAGCAATGCGGCGGTTATAACGATGATGCCAGCTGCATGATCATGGGTGGGCCGATGATGGGCTTCACAATAAACAGCGATCAATTACCGGTGGTCAAAGCATGCAACTGCCTGTTAGTAACTACCAGCGATGAAATCTATCCTGCCAATACAGAGGCACACATGCCCTGCATTCGCTGCGGAAGATGTGTTGAAGTTTGCCCGGCAAAACTGTTGCCGCAGCAACTTTACTGGTACGCCAGCACCAACAATTCTGAACGTGCTGCTGAATATCATTTATTTGACTGTATCGAATGCGGCTGTTGTTCCTATGTCTGTCCCAGCCAGATACCATTGGTACAATACTATCGCAGCGCTAAATCAGAAATCTGGGCGCTCGAAGCTGACCGTAAAAAATCAAATGCAGCACGCCAACGCCATGAGGCACGTCTATTCCGTCTCGAACAACAAAAACGGGAACGTGATGAGAAACTACGCATAAAACGCGAGATGCTAAATAAGAAAAAAGGCAAAACTGAAGAAATCGAAATCGATGCGAAGAAAGCAGCGATAGCCGAAGCACTGGCACGCGTAAAAAAGAAAAAAGAAACTCAGGCGATCACGCCTAAAAATACCGATCATCTTAGCGCTGAACAGGAACGTCAGATCAAAGAAGCAGATCGACGTCGTCAGATGTTAAAGGATGAAAACCATGAATAGTCGACGTCTAACAAAACTATTATTGAATCAAAATTATTCAGGACGGATGGAAAATGTTATTTCGTAAAGCCAGCTCTCCTTTTATCAGCGCACAGGCCAGCGTACATTCGATCATGTATCAGGTGTTATACGCCCTGATCCCTGGAACATTAGCCGCCATCTATTTCTTTGGCTGGGGTATATTAATCAATCTGCTGATCGCTGCCATTATCTGTCTGCTCAGCGAAGCCTTTGTTCTCAAGCTCAGAAACCGTCCCATTAAAGCTTCACTCACAGACGGTAGCGCACTCATCACCGCCTGTCTGTTAGCACTGGCCCTGCCCCCACTCGCGCCCTGGTGGCTCACCGCTATTGCCTCGATTTTTGCTATCGTAATTGCCAAACAACTCTATGGCGGTCTCGGCTTCAACGTATTTAATCCCGCTATGGTCGGTTATATTGTTGTCATGATTTCATTCCCACGGGAAATGACTTTCTGGGTAGCACCGCTAGGCGCAGTCGATCACTGGCTTAGTTTCAGTGATACCTTCAGCATTATTTTTTCCGGGGCTTTACCCGATCAAAGTTCCATCGATAGCGTCACCATGGCCACACCCATGGATACCTTAAAAACCCAGATAGCTTTAGAAAACGATATTGAAAGCACCCGTCATCATAAAGTTTACGGTGCTCTATTTAATAACTTTGGCGGTAAAGGCTGGCAGTGGATTAATTTATTATTTCTGCTCAGCGGCCTCTGGATGATCAAACAAAAAATCATCGACTGGCGCATCCCGGTTTCGTTTTTACTGACACTCTTATTTATTGCCAATTTTTTTGCGGTCAGCGATTACGCTAGCTATCCATCTGCTTTGTTTCATCTGTTTAGCGGTGGCACCATGTTGTGTGCTTTCTTTATCGCCACCGATCCCATTTCAGCCAGCACCACACCAAAAGGTCGATGGATTTACGGTATGGGTATTGCTGTGCTGGTTTACTGTATTAGAACCTGGGGAGGCTACCCTGATGGCATCGCCTTCGCCATTGTCCTGATGAATATAACCGTACCCTTACTCGACTATTACACGCAGCCAAAAACTTACGGTAAGTCGGAAGTCGAATAATGAATATTCATAAACAGGTCGCCACTACTGCTTTATTATTGATGTTGTTCGCCGTTATCGGCGCTGCACTGGTGGGTATTATTTATGACAATACTTATGAAACTATCAAATACAACGAACAGCAGGCCTTGCTCAAACAGCTCAATAACATTGTGCCCGCATCAGACTACGACAATGATTTACTCTCAGATACGCTTGAGCTAGCAGCCGATCATAATCTGGGCACATCTGAAACTTCCACTGCTTACCGTGCGCGTAAACAGGGTAAAAATGTCGCCGTGGTATTTTCTGCCATCGCGCCCAATGGATACAATGGTTCCATTCATCTATTGGTCGGTGTTTATAATGACGGTAACCTGGCAGGTGTGCGCGTTGTAAAACACCGTGAAACTCCCGGTCTGGGCGATGCTATCGAAGCCAGGCGTTCAGACTGGATTCTCGATTTCACTGATAAATCACTAGCCAAACTAAACGACAAACAGTGGAAAGTAAAACGTGATGGCGGTGAGTTCGATCAGTTCACTGGTGCCACCATAACACCACGCGCAGTAGTGAAAGCCGTACACTCTGCTTTGTTATACTACAAAACCAATCAAACTATTTTGTTTAATAAAAACATTAACGACAATGATATTAATAGCGAAAAACCAAGTTTAGAAACTGATAAACCAGAGCCTTAAACATCATGACAACCGAACAACAAACAATTGTTAAAAATGGTCTGTGGACAAACAATGTCGCACTGGTGCAACTACTGGGACTCTGCCCACTGTTGGCGGTAACATCTAGCCTTATTAATGGCTTAGGTTTGGGCATCGCCACATTAATTACTTTGGTTCTATCTAATACTTTTGTTTCTATTATTCGTCACTGGACCCGCCCGGAAGTCCGTATCCCTATTTTTGTATTGATCATCGCCTCCATCGTCACCGCCATTGAACTGGCGATGAATGCCTGGTTCCACGAACTATTTTTAATACTGGGTATATTTATTCCGCTGATTGTCACCAACTGCTCCATCATCGCGCGTGCCGAGGCTTTTGCATCCAGGAACAACATCCTCGATTCCGCACTCGATGGTTTCATGATGGGCATGGGCTTCCTGCTGGTGCTGGTATTACTTGGCGGGCTACGCGAAGCTATTGGACAGGGTACGCTCTTTGCCAATGCCCACCTGATGTTCGGTTCCGCCGCTGAAGGACTGGAATTCACCCTGATTCAAGATTACCCAGGCTTCCTGCTCGCTATTCTGCCACCCGGTGCTTTTATCGGACTGGGACTTTTAATCGCTGTCAAAAACAGCATCGAAAAACATAAAAGTAAAAAAGTTGTTCTGGTTAGCGCACCCGTTAAACCGGCTGAAGCCCCAGCGCAATAAACCAAGCCAGAATGAATGCACAGAAACGCTTCGAGATTTTCTCACGTCTCAAAGACAACAATCCCAACCCAACTACCGAACTCAATTACCAAAACCCCTTTGAGTTACTGATTGCTGTCATTCTTTCTGCACAGGCGACCGATGTCAGCGTCAACAAAGCTACCGATAAACTCTACCCCATCGCCAATACACCTAAAGCGATTTACCAACTCGGTGAAAAAGGTCTTAAACAGTACATCCGCACCATTGGCCTGTTCAACACCAAAGCGGCCAATATCATCAAAACCTGTAAAATTCTGCGCGATGAATACGCCAGCGAAGTACCGCAGCAGCAAGAACAACTCGAGGCACTGCCTGGAGTCGGACGAAAAACCGCCAACGTGGTCCGCAACACCGCTTTTGGTCATCCGACCATCGCCGTCGATACACACATCTTTCGTGTTTCCAATCGAACCAAAATTGCACCCGGTAAAAATGTAGTTGAAGTTGAAAAAAAATTAATGAAATTCGTGCCCAAAGAGTTTTTACAAGATGCCCATCACTGGCTTATCCTGCTGGGCCGTTATACCTGCATCGCACGCAAACCCCGTTGTGGCTCCTGCGTGATCGAAGACCTCTGTGAATTCAAGGATAAAACTGAATAATGTTTAATCAAGACCGTAATCAAATGCGCAAAGTTTTTTTTGACTGCTGGAAAGCTCATCGAGAAAATGCCCCGCTAGACGCCATGCAAAAGATCATTGTTCACATTATTGAATTACATACTGAATACCAAAGTTTACTGGAAAACGAAGCCGCACTGGATAAAGACTATCTCCCCGAGCAGGGCGAAGTAAATCCTTTTTTACATATGAGCATGCATATCGCCCTGCACGAGCAAATCAGCACTGATCGACCTGACGGCATAAAAGCACTGTACCAATCGATCATTATGAAACAAGGTTCTGCACACGAAGCAGAACATAAAATGATGGATTGTTTAGGTGAAGCTTTGTGGTTGGCGCAAAGAAATAACACGATGCCGGATGAAGTGGCTTATTTTGAGTGTTTGAAAAAGCTAAGCTAACGCATAGATCCGCTTACCAGCTCAGCAATACATAACGCTGCATATCCCCGGAGCGGATCAGCAACAATACACCTTTCTCTTTATCAGCCTTATTGATTTCACGGCTAAATTCATCCGCTGTTTTAATCGGCTTGCGATTTATCTGCAAAATTATAGCACCTGTTTTAATGCCCGCCATGGCTGCCACTGATCCGCGTTTAACTTCGGTCACCACAACACCGTCACCTGCCCTGGCGTTAAACTGTCTTGCCAAATCAACTGTGAGCGTTTGTACTGTAAGCCCAAGTTGAGCCGAGCTCTGGGCCGAACCTTTAGCAACGACTTCATCATGGCTGCGCGCGCCAATGGTAACCACTAAATCATGTTGCTTACCGTCGCGAAGAATAGTGATCTTTTCCTGCTTACCAGGCGGTGTCAACGAAACCTTGTTACGAAAATCACCCACATCTGTAACAGGCTTACCACGAAAAGCGATGATGACATCGCCCTGTTTAAAACCAGCTTTATCCGCAGCTGAATCTTCGACTACCTCGGCAACAAGAATTCCCTGATTTTGTTTAATCTTAAAAGCTTTTGCCAGTTCAGTAGTTAGTGGCTGGATGGAAACGCCCAGATAACCGCGAGAAACTTCCCCTTTGTCTATGAGTTGATTCGCAATTTCTTTTGCCATATTAATCGGTATAGCAAAACCAATACCCATGTAACCGCCCGTGCGAGTAAAAATGGCCGTATTCATACCAATCACTTCACCATTCAGGTTGACCAGCGGCCCACCCGAATTACCCGGATTAATGGCGGCATCGGTCTGGATGAAATCTTCGTAGTCATTAATGCCCACACTGGTTCGACCAGTTGCACTCACCACGCCAACTGTGAGCGTGTGGCTCAGGCCGAAAGGATTGCCTATGGCCACCACCCATTCCCCCACATCCAGTTTTGATGAATCGCCAAGCGGCAACACTGTCGGTTTTACAGTACTAATTTCAATGACAGCAATATCAGACTGTGGATCACGTCCGGTGACCGAGGCCTCGTATTCTTTACCATCATTGAATTTAACACTGACTTTGTCTGCACCTTCTACAACATGGTTATTAGTCATGATATAGGTCTTATCAGCTAATAAGCCGTCTTTTACCCTGAACACAAATCCAGAGCCCTGACTTACACTACGATACTGATCCTGAGGCAATTCCTGATGTGGTGGCAAGCCGGGGAAAGACTCGCCAAAAAACCGTTTAAAGAAGTCATGCTCGAAAGGAAAAGGAATCGATTCTGGCTGCTGAATACGAGAGCTGCCCTCGACCTGAATAAAAACAACCGAAGGTGAAACGGATTTGGCCACCGATGAAAAGGCCTTGCCGCTTTGACGCAGGCTCTCGACACCACTATCCTGCGCTTGAGCGGAAAAACACACAGCCATAGTTAATATGAACACCCGGACTAATTGCCTATTCATCACCTTTTATCTCCCTTGTTTAACAGACCTATTTATATATCAAGCAGAACCTTCGAACCGCCACCGGCCATGCAGCAACTATTTAAGTGAAATAAAACCAGAAAACCCACACAATCAAAAAGCACTACCCTCATAAATTGAGGGTAGTGTCAGCAGTCATTCCACTTTGACGCTTTTATGAGTCGATTTTTTAATTTTGGGAATGGTGAGTTTTAAAACACCATGCTTAAACTTAGCTTTAGCCTTATCAGCATCGACTTCACTAGGCAGTGATAAAGTCCTGGAAAAAGATCCCTGAGAAATTTCACAACGGTGATAATCACCTTCCTCCTCTTTTTCTTCTGCTTTGGTTGTACCTTTGATAGTCACTGAATTACCCGTCAGCGTTATCTCAACATCATTTTTATCAACACCAGGCAGCTCTGCTTTAACAAAGATTTCTTTATCACGGTCGACCACATCAACGCTTGGCGCCCTGCCCTCGAATGGTGCAGGCAAATGACTCCATGAGGGGCGATCGAAACTGAATGGCCTGATCCAACGTTTTGGGAAAACATCCTCAAACATTTGTTCGAAATCTTCAAGACGACTCAGTACATCCGCACCGACATTTTTGCCAGTAGATTTGGCCACTTCTTTTTTGCTTGTTGCTGTCATGATTTTCCTCCTGTTCTTTATTTGATGTTTCATTGTCGTAGCGAAAATAACAACCATCCGCCAGTTAATTAGGCCCCCACCATTCTATGTATTCATGACATAGATCAACTAACTTTAAAAAACAACCAAACCCAAAGTACCACCTGATATATAACAATACTAATAAACTGTGTCGTGGTTATATGAAAATTCGTACACCGATCAAGACTCTGGAAAAGATTAATGAAAAGGAACACGAGCTTTATAATCAACTATGTCAGCTTAGCTAACATTATAATCAGGAGATAAAATCATGACAGAACTCAAGCATACCCAGAACGTCGGCGCACCTGATCCAGAATTAAAGACCTCTCCCATTGCAGAAGAAAACAGCAGTGAATTCGAAGCATTACGTCAGGAAATGCCAGGTGAGCCCGTTTGTTATTTCAATGATCAAAGTTTTCCGACGGGTGTCTATGTAAAAAGCGGAACATCACTACTGAAATGTACTTATGGTATTTGGGAACAGGCAGGCTCTTCGGACCCGGATCACCCTTAAGTGACAAACTACTAAGAGACTCCTGTCCGTGGGCAGGTAAATCATCGCTGCAGCGGATCTGTAGTAGCCTGTTAATAAAATAATCCTTACTCTTAATCCGCATCTCTCTCAGGCGCTATCATTAGTTGTCAATCGACGATACTTACTGTCATGGCATCTGGGACATGGCGGCATGTGGCCCGGTTTATGGAAATGGATGACCTCGCCACAACCTATGCATTCAAAAGTTCCGAGACCAACAATCTCTCCCGTATGCCACTCACCGATGCGTGATGCCTCATTCTCAAACTTCTTGAGCGTTTCACGTGTCTCATCAACCATTTTAGAGAAGGTGTCGCCTAAGGTACCTTCGATCATGTAATAATCATACATGAGCCAGTCTTTGAGCTCTTTCCTGTTGATTTCCATGAAATTGGCCGCATCCTCGACATCACGCCTGAGATAGTCAGCAATTTTATCAACCTCTTCACGGGTTAATTCTCCCCACTCTGCAAGGCGCTCTAGCGCATGATCAATCTGTGGTTTCTCGTGGAGAAGTTCCATTAGCTTCTGATAGCCGGCTGCAAGACGATTACTATTGTTTGAATCATTCATAACATCACCCCCAATCTATGTAATTTCTACGGTTTCAGTGTGGCCCAAATTACTATATTTTCCAAGCCCTGTGAAATGCAAAAGGCCAGCTCAGTAGTCACAAATTCTGCGCAAATATCCACGCAAATCCGACACCAATAAGATAATAATCTTTCTGCTCGACCAGAGGACTATCTTCAAACACAGCTCCGTTCAAATTCTGGTAACGCAATAACGTCCACCAGATCCAGTCACCTTCACGCCAGCTTGCCCTGATCTTGGCAAAAGAACCTCCGTAACCTTTTTCCGAAGCATAAGCAGGTCGAGTGGCGGTTGAAAAACCTGGATCAACATCATAATAATATGCATGGAAATCCTGCGTCGCGTATTTAAGCCCAGCGGTAAATTTCATCGCCAGGCCTGATTTGAGTATTCTACGTTTTTCAATACTAAAACGTGGTTCCATTATCCAGCCTTCATTACTGGTGTGTTTTATATCCGAAGCAATTGCTGCTCTTAAAGGTAATTCAAACCGTACATCAATCTGATCTCTTCTAAGTTCAGTCAATAAAAACTCCAATGAAGGCCCGATCTGTAGCACCGCATCGAGGTCAGGCATACCAATTCGAACACCACTATCATCGCTATCTACCGGTATACCAAAATCGGCACTCAGATCAAGCACCACATCATCCGACTTGAACAAAAAGCCTCGAATCCCCCTACCTATCTCCAGTTTTTCAGACACTAAAGTAAAATAAGGAATAGGCAGAATATAATTTTTTGTATCTGTTGAGCCAGGATATAAATTAAGATTAAATTCAGCAATACCAGCACCTAACTGCCATGCAATTTCTTTTGAAATGGAAGCTGAGCAGTAAAAAAAACTGAGGCTAATCAGCACAGGCAATACTTTTTTCATCATATTTTTATTTATAATAAATACAGTCATTTTATTATTATACCTGTAATAGCTATACATCCATTACAGATGATCATTGATAGCGATATGGGTATTATTTACCCTCATTACCCAATAGACTACAGACGTGCCAAATACTCCCAACAAAAGTAACGATATAAACAGGCCTGCATCAAAACCTCGTCCTGAGCCAGCGGTATTAAAATTAATTCGCTTTGCCTTTCAGGTAGGTGGTCGCATAGCCCCGCCCATAGCAGGGCGTATCGCCTACAAACTATGGCTAACACCCACACGCCATAAAACACCAGCATCAGAAAAAGAAGCACTGGATAGCGCCGATATCCAATATATCCAAATCAACGATAACAAGATCACCACATTTAGCTGGGGAACTTCAGGTCCAATCGTGTTATTAGTACATGGCTGGAGTGGACGTGGCACACAGATGGGGGCTTTCATACGACCACTACTAAATGCAGGTTATCGAGTATTGAGTTTTGATGCACCGGCGCACGGTAAAAGCACTGGCAAACAAACTAATATTTATCAAGTCGCTGATACCATCATTGCCATGCAACATCACTTTGGAACTATTGACTCAGTCATTAGCCATTCATTTGGTGGCCCGTGTGCCGCCATAGCCATTCAACGCGGCCTAAAAATTAAACGCCTGGTTAGTATTTGTCCACCGGCAAACACTTTAGGACTTATCGAAAAATTCATCAGTATTTTACGCATACCAACAAAGGCTGGCGACCACCTGACACAGCGTTTTGAAAATAACTTTGGCAAAGAAGTTTGGCATGATGTATCTATGGTTAACACCGTCAAACAACTAAAGATTCCAGGCTTATTAATACACGACAGTCATGATGACGATATTCCATGGCAGGAAGGACATGCCGTTTCAGAGGCATGGGACAATGCCGAATTTATAAAAACAACCGGCCTGGGTCATCGAAGAATTTTAAGGGACGCTGCTGTTATTGAAGCGGTTGTCAGCTTTATTAGTGACAGCAATAAGGATGAATGAAATTAAATATAAAGCTGTCAATTCTTTGTCAAATTTACCGGTATTTTATATAAGGTGAGATTATATTTGGATGCATCTTTAATAGATTTTTCATTCCCTACTAACCAGACATGGTCATTTGCAGCATAAAATATTGATCTCCATGAACGACTAATAACGGCATCACCTAATACGACATTAGCATGCAGCGTTTTAGTATCCAGACTAATCAATTGATTATTAATCAACATAAATAACTGATCATTGTAAAACATTATCTTTACTGCACCAATCGACATACCATTTGCACTTTTTAGTATATGCCGCCAGTGTTTAGTTCCCGTATCAAAGACCGACAAACCATCTTCCTTTCTGCCATGACTAACCCATACCTGATCAGCTGTTACTACCACATCAGAGCACTCGTTTTTTGCGTCCAGTCCCATCTCTTTTCGTGTGTATGTATTAAATGTTCTATGCTTTCCATTATATCGAGACATACATATTTCATTTAAACGGCTTTTCTTTTCATCTTTTCTAAATTTAGAATAATTGCTATACCAGATATCGTTATCACTAGCAGACAGAATATTGGCTCTTTTGCTTACATCTTTAGCTTTACTTTTACTTTTACTTTTATCTTTGTTCCTATCTTTATCCTTGTCTTTCTCTTTACCCTTTTCTTTGTCCAACAAGGCATCTTTATAACTAATACTCTTATTATTCTTTTTTGGCACTACATAACCTAGTCCTTTAGAAGACTCAACAAACCAAAGTTTTTCACCTATAAACTGAGATGAACGTGGCCGAAGATCAAGCTGTTGAGAAAGATCACTCGTTCTCGTATCGAATAAAAACAAACCGGATTGAACTTTATTATTTATTGAGTTAGAAGTTTCCAGAACGACCGATTTATCTGATACAAAAAGATTACCAATCACATGATCTAAATCAAACTCACCCCATGCTTCCTGCTCAACATCAAACCTCAACAGCTTATCGTTGATAACAATCCAAACTGCATCTTGACCATATTTAATAACAGTCGGATTTGCATATTGAGTTTTGAGCATATACTTAGTCATGCCATCCGCCTCTACTTTTCTAAAGGAAACGGTCTTTCCAGGCACAATAGTTTTAGGTATTTGAAACTCTGATTTATTATCTTTCATCTCAACGGCTTGATAAACAGACTGGTTAATGTACAAGGTATATTCCTTGCCATGACAAAATATATTCGCTTCATGCGCATCTGATGAAAGAAGTTTAACGCCTTCCGGGCTTTGCTCGCCGGCTGACAAAAAATGCTGTTTCCCATTAATCTCGATCAGGGCTCGATCATTAAAAAGAGCTTTTACAGCGAATGTAATTTTAGCTTCAGTTGCAGATAGAGCCTGTACAGAGTAGAAGCTTATAAGCACCAACAGCAAAGCCATCGTTTTTTTTAATTTCATAGCAATATTATTCTTCCATAATTCATATCAGTGTAATTAGATTTACTCTTTCAACGCCATCGGCCTTTGCTCAGATAACTGTCCTCGACTACATGGCTTAACCATTATTTCCAGATAAAATGTTTCAAGCCCTTCCGACTCGGCCCAACTAATCAATTTATTAATTTCGGAGAGATGAACAACTTCACTATTTGTCTCGTCAACACCGAATCGACAGTCAAAATCCCAATAGTCAGCATCTTCAGGCAACGCCCGTCTGCGTTCTCTTTTTATATATTTTTTTACTTCGTATTTGATGGATTCTACAAGCCTTGGAAGAGTTAGCTTTTCATGGGTTAATTTGAATGTTTTTTTCATATTGCCTCAAAATTTGACGAGAAGTAGACCTGTAGATCAAAGCCAATTATACAATATTAAACAGCTCGAAAAGATGGTCAAAGCATAACTCAAGCCTGATGATACCTGCCATGCTCTAAAGATAAACCGTGTAACACCCAAAGCGTGAACAATCCTTAATACAAGAAAACTGATCGCCAAAGTTTGAACAAGAGTCTGGCTGGTATTTTGTGCAATTAAGACATAAAGAATGAGAGCAAACGGGATTAAATGCTCAAGCGCGTTGGAATGGGCCACTATGGCATTGCGTAACTTCTTACTCTCACCATGACCATGAGCTATTCGTTCTTTGTATCTAAGGCGGGAGACGTTGAGAGCGAGAATTACAATTAACAAACAGGATGAGCCAACGAATAGATTAAAGCTTTGCATATTTGTTTTCCTGTTTTTATTCGATGGCGATTACAAATTTTTTTATACAGTGCAAAGCACTGTGTTTTGTGAAACTATTTTTACGCCAATACCTTGAATATAGCAAGGAAGTTTTGGCTTTGACAAAACACTTCCTGTGTTTTGCCCTACGGGCCAGCTATACAACAACTGTTCAAATTCACTCCTGATGAATTTAGTGACTTAAACCTCCCTGTACAAGCTGTCTCAGTGTACGCGGGATGACGGGCTTAAGTTAGTTATAAATTAACCCTCCTAAGCCTCAACGAATTAACAATCACCGAGACTGAACTAAAACTCATCGCTACCGCCGCCAGCATCGGTGATAATAATAAACCAAACACTGGATACAAAACTCCGGCGGCAATCGGTACACCCGCTGAGTTATAAAAAAAGGCAAAAAATAAATTCTGCCGAATATTTTTCATCACCGCTCGACTCAAACGAATTGCCCGAACAATGCCGCGTAAATCGCCCTTCACCAATGTCACACCAGCTGATTCCATAGCGACATCCGTACCCGTGCCCATAGCAATGCCGACATTTGCCTGTGCTAATGCCGGTGCATCATTAATACCATCCCCTGCCATCGCGACAATTTTATTCATTGCCTGTAACTGTTTAATGATCTTTGCTTTCTGTTCGGGCAAGACTTCGGCTTCAACGTGGTTAATGCCCAGTTTTTTTGCGACAGCCTGCGCAGTAGTATGACTATCACCCGTTAACATCACGATCTGCACACCTTCTTTGTACAGCTGAGCAATGGCTTCGGGTGCTGATGTTTTAACTGGATCGGCAACGCCGATGAGTCCGGCGGCCTTGCCATCAATGGCGATCAACATCACTGTTTGGCCTTCAGCACGAGCAGCTTCTGCTTTTTCAGATAAAGTACCAGCTTCAATATTCAGATCTTGCATCAATTGAATATTACCCATAGCGACTTCATGATTATCAACCACCCCAACGACACCCTTGCCTGTGACTGATTCAAATGTATCGACGGGCACTAATTCAAGATTCTGTTGTTGCGCTTCATTAACGATGGCTTCGGCCAGGGGATGTTCGCTGGCGCGTTCCAGACTGGCGACCAGTGTCAGCATTTCATCGACATCAAAATTGGCAGTGGTTTCAAGTCTAACCAGTTTGGGTTTGCCTTCGGTAAGTGTTCCAGTTTTATCGACGACCAGCACATCTACTTTTTCAAGAATTTCCAGGGCTTCAGCATTTTTAATCAACACACCAAGGGTTGCACCCTTGCCGGTGCCGACCATAATCGACATCGGTGTAGCCAGACCCAGTGCACAGGGACAGGCGATGATTAATACCGCAACAGCGTTGACAACCGCATAAGCGAGAGCAGGTTCTGGCCCGTATAACCACCATATGAAGAAAGCCAGTGTAGCTACCAAAACCACGGCGGGTACAAAATAACTGGCGACTACATCGGCGAGTTTTTGAATGGGCGCACGCGATCGTTGTGCTTCGCTGACCATCTTCACAATCTGTGACAACAGAGTATGAGTACCCACTTTTTCAGCTCGCATCAATAAACTACCAGTGCCATTAACGGTGGAACCGATAAGTTTTTCTTCGACTGTTTTTTCTACTGGTATGGGTTCACCCGTAACCATGGATTCATCTACCGAGCTATTTCCTTCTACGACCTGACCATCGACAGGAATTTTTTCGCCAGGCCGGACTCGTAACAAATCGCCGACGACAACATGCTCTAGTGGCACATCTTCTTCGTCACCGTTTTCACGCACGATACGAGCAGTTTTTGGTGCCAGCCCCAGCAATAATTTAATCGCGCTATTGGTTTGACTGCGGGCGCGGAGTTCCAGCACCTGCCCTAGCAGAACTAACGCGACGATAACGGCGGCGGCTTCGAAATAAACACCGACCAGGCCATCTTCCATGCGCATAGCGGCGGGAAAGATTTCAGGTACAAACAGGGCAATCAGGCTGTAACTCCAGGCGACGGATACGCCCAGCCCGATCAGGGTGAACATATTCAGATTCCAGCTGACTACCGACTGCACACCGCGTACAAAAAATGGCCAGCCACCCCAGATGACGACCGGTGTCGCCAATACGAATTCCAGCAATTGCACACTTTGCATGGGTAGATCTTCTGGCAATAAGGAAGGCGCCATATCCGCTATCATGGCGAGCACGAAAACAGGAAAAGCCAGTACCGTGCTGATCCAGAAACGACGCGTCATATCGATAAGTTCGGTATTATCTTCTTCGACACTGATGTTTTTGGCTTCCAGTGCCATGCCGCATTTGGGACAGGAACCTGGGCCCTGTTGCTCGACTTCAGGATGCATAGGGCAAGTGTAGGTATCGGAACTCAGCTGACAACTTCCATGGTCGCTGCTCGTTGGCACTTCTGGTTCGGGATTCAAATATTTGTCGGGATTATCGGCGAATTTCTGCTGACAGCCTGAACTACAGAAATAATAATCCGTGGCTTCATGAATATGACGGTGTTCACTGTCTTCGCTAACGGTCATACCGCAAACGGGGTCGAGCATTTTTATTTCATTGGTAGATGGCTCTAACATTAGCGGCTCCTCATGTAAGCAATCTCACGACCAGTATAGAGCCGAAGCAACTTATTTATCACCCCTCTGATACCAGTGGTTTTATCGAACAGAGCAGTATTTCTTATGCAGATTACTCAATTTTTTATAATTATTCTAAGTTGAGAATGAACTTCATTTGTTAATGCTTGTCATTACTATCGTTATCAATATAAAATCAGGCAGGCGACTTACTATGTCCCCGCTATATAACCAGGAGAACAACAATAATGTCCAATTTAAAGAAATCTGTATCCATCGCCATGGGCGCAACTTTTGCAGCAACCATGGCTGCTACACCACTGGCTAATGCGGCTGAAAACCCATTTGGTATGCAAAACCTGGAAAGCGGCTACATGCAGGTTGCTGAAGCTAAATGCGGTGGCAATATGGATTCAAACAAAGATGCCGAAGGCAAATGTGGCGAAGGTAAAAAAGCAGTCACTGAAGGAAAATGCGGTGAAGGCAAAAAAGATGCCGAAGGTAAATGCGGCGAAGGTAAAAAAGAAGCAGCTAAAACAGAAGAAGGTAAATGTGGCGAAGCTAAATGTGGCGCTAATAACTAAACCACCTGTATTTAGCTAGACAAAAAACCCCGGGGGCTTGCCCCACGGGGTTTTTTTAGCTCTTAACAAAAGTAGAGACTTATTATGGAAAAAATTCTATCTTTAGCCTGCAAAGCACAATCACGACTCAATCAAACTCGTAGGCTCGATTTTCTGGCACCGCTGGCACTGCGTTTATATCTGGTTCCCATCTTCTGGATGGCGGGCACCAAAAAACTGGGTGATATGGAAAGTACCATCGGCTGGTTTGGTAATCCAGACTGGGGCCTGGGTTTACCCTTCCCTGAATTATTAGCCTGGCTGGCAACGCTCACTGAAGTGGTTGGCGCGGCTGCACTACTGATTGGTCTTGGTGTTCGCTGGATATCCCTGCCATTGATGTTTACCATGATCATTGCCGCAATCACGGTACACCTAAAAAACGGCTGGCTGGCGATTGCCGAAGGCTCAGGATTTTTTGCCAGCGAGCGCACCGTGGGTGCAATAGAACGTCTGGACAGAGCCAAAGATATTCTGCGGGAACACGGCAACTACAGCTGGCTGACCGAAAATGGTAGCTTTGTTATATTGAACAACGGCATTGAATTTGCGGCCACATACTTTATTATGTTGTTTGTTCTTTTCTTCTACGGGCCGGGTAAAGCCAGTCTGGATTACTTCATCGAGAAACGTTACGGACGTTGCTAATGAGCACAGCTAAAAATAATCATCCCGTTCAAGGTGCCGGTCTCGGCCTGCGTCGTGAAGTAATTGATGCCATGGCCAGCATCAGCAATGATCAGGTCGATTTCATGGAAGTTGCCCCGGAGAACTGGATTGGCGTCGGTGGTGCTTATGCCAAAAAATTTCGCGCCTTCACCGAGCGTTTCGATTTTGTTCTGCACGGTTTGTCATTATCGATAGGCGGGCCTTCTGCTCTGGATGAAGATCTGATCAAATCTATTGGCCAGCTGATGCAGCAACACGGCATCAAGTTTTATTCTGAACATTTAACTTATTGCTCAGATGATGGCCATCTCTACGATTTATTACCCATTCCTTTTACCGAGGAAGCCGTGCACTACACCGCTAAACGCATCAAACGTGTGCAGGATATTCTTGGTCAGCAAATCGCCATGGAAAATGCCTCCTATTACACACCTGCTCCCGGTGGTGAAATGCAGGAAATTGATTTCATCAAAGCCGTACTGGAAGAAGCGGACTGCTCTTTGTTGCTCGATGTAAATAATATTTACGTCAATTCAATCAACCACGGTTACGACCCGGTTGAGTTCATGCAGGCCCTGCCCGCCGAGCGAATCGCCTACGGTCATATAGCCGGGCATTACAATGAAGCCGATGATTTGATTGTGGATACACACGGTGCAGATATTATTGAAAACGTCTGGCAGTTGCTCGATAAAACTTTTGAGCATTTTGGTGCTTTCCCCATGTTGCTGGAACGCGATTTTAATATTCCACCAATTCCTGAATTGCTCAGCGAAGTTGAATGTATAAAAGCATCACAACAAAAATATTCGGCCAAATCAGTGCATACAAATGGACAGGCTCATGGTTAAACAAAGCCTCAAAGAGATACAGTTTGCTTTTGCCGCGCACCTGCGTGACCCGGAAAACAAACCGGCACCCGAAGGTATCGAAGATCGACGCATGGGTATTTATCGAGACCTGATTTACAATAATATCGAAGGTTTTTTATCTAAAGGCTTTCCCGTTATTCGCAGCATTTACACCGATGAAAACTGGCATCGCATGGTGCGTGACTTTTTTTCTCAGCACAAAAGCCAAAGTCCCTACTTTCTAGAAATTTCTCAGGAGTTCCTTGCTTACTTACAAAACGAACGTGAAGCACAGCCCGAAGATCCCGCCGGTCTATTAGAGCTGGCCCACTACGAATGGGTCGAACTGGCGCTGAATGTTTCTGAGGAAAATAATGATCTCGAAGGTATTGATGCCAATGGTGACCTGTTAACAGGACATCCTGTTTTTTCACCACTGGCATGGTCACTGGCCTACTCATTTCCTGTGCATAAAATGGCAGCTGATTATTTACCCGAACAGACACCTGAGCAGCCCAGCTACCTGGTGGTCTATCGCAATCGTAATGATGAAGTAAAATTTATGGAAATAAATCCAGTCACTGCACGTCTATTTGATTTATTGGATAACGATAGATGTATGACGGGGAGACAGGCATTGGAACAAATAGTATTGGAAATGAACCACCCCAATCCTGAAGTAGTCATTAATGGTGGTTTATCAACGCTACAGGAACTACAAAGCAATGGTGTTATTCTGGGTACGAGTCATCAATAAGATGAAGCTGATTAAACTTATAATTGTTACAGGTCTTTTTCTGGGCGCTTATTCAGCCCAGGCTGCCAATACCAGGGTTCACAAAAATGAACAAACAAGTTTGCTGACATACACCTCTGAAGGTAATGGTTTTAGCGTCGAGCTTATTCAGCTACTGCCTGATTTTGTGCACGCGGTTTATGCTAAACACAATTTTCCGAAATCAGAGATAGACCGTATTAACACCTACTGTGTTTTTGGTAGCATTATCAAAAATACCTCGCAACAACAACTCAGCTATAAAGTAAGTAACTGGTCATATATTGATAACAATGGTAATCGACAGTCAGTTAAAACTAAAACCCAGTGGCTACAGGAATGGCGTAAAGCTGGCATCAAGTTCTCCTGGACCTTGTTACCTGATCAGGGCGACTTTGCAGTCGGTGACTGGCAGCAGGGGTTCACCACCATCAAGATGCCCAGAGATTCCAAATTTAATTTAACCTACACATGGACACTGGATGGTGTCGCCCACAGTGCCACACTCGAAAACTTACAATGCGCACCACTAGATATTGAACAACCATGATGACGACACCTATGTACAGAATTATTATTTTGATGTTTTGCATTTCATTTTCTATGGCCAGCCATGCTGCATGGGAACAACCCGAACTGGGTTACAACCTGTCTCCGTTAGCAAAACCCGTTGACGCCCCCATCTTCAAACTCGAAGACATGGATGAGTACGAATACGACTTTTCAGAATATCGCGGCAAGGTAGTACTGCTAAACTTCTGGGCGACCTGGTGCCCACCCTGCAAACGTGAAATGCCTTCGATGGAACGTCTCTATCAAAAACTTAAGGGCAAGGACTTTACCGTCCTCGGCGTCAACCAGATGGAAGACGGTGACCGCATTTTTGCATTCAGCGGCTCACTGGATACACAACCTACTTTCAACATTCTGCTGGATACGGATAGTCAGGTTTCACAAAGTTATGCTGTTAGAGGTTTACCGACAACCTATCTAATCGATAAAAAAGGCAAGATCCGTTATCGTGCGGTTGGTGGACGTGAGTTTGATCATCCAGAAGTGGAAAAAATTATTGAAGCTTTGATGAACGAATAAATATTAGCGTCGAAAACCACCGGCGCCGCCACCTGACCATTTTTATTATGTGCAAAAAAACAAAATAAATGTTGATCCGGCATAGTTATTTTTTACTTGGCTGGCTGTTTTTTGCCCTGGGTGTACTGGGCGTGGTACTGCCTGTTATGCCAACTACGCCCTTTATGCTGTTGGCACTCTGGGCCTTCTCCCGAAGCTCCCAGCATTTTCATGACTGGCTATACAACCATGCCTTTTTCGGCCCACCGCTACAGCAATGGCAGCAATACCGGGTAGTGCCACTCGGCATAAAACTGCTGGCCATCAGTTTTATGATGATGAGCTTGGTGTACCTACTGTTTTTTTCCCCGCTGCCTGACTGGGTAAATATAGTCTCTGGTCTAATCATGTCAGCGACGGCTATTTATCTTCTCAGCAAACCCTCACGTCCACCGGACATCCGTGATAATAATGAAGCGCCATAACCATACCTCATTCCCACACGGGAGCGTGGGAATGAGAAAATAAAAACCGGATCCCTGCTAAAAAACTTACCGGGATGACGGGCAGGAATCAATCAAAAATTTTGTTCCACCAGTGCCTTCGATTATTCGGCGGCTTCAAAGCAGTCTCTAATTCAACCGGCGGTATCTTGGACAATATCCAGCCAGGTAATGGCGGGTTTTCACTAAAGCCACATGACACACCCAGATTATTCGGGTCGAATATTTTTATATAGGATGGTGTTTCTTTATTATCGGTATACACAATACCGCAGTAATCTTCATCGTGTTCTTTACGTAATAAAACATCAATTTCATCGATAAATTTTAATAGATGCGTTTCACTGGCGGGTGTTTCTGGTGGCGCTTCACCGACTGCATAAATAAACCAGTCATTAGCTGCCTGTTGTTTGAGAATGCCCCAAAATTCATCCAGATGGTGCCAACGCAATAATGAAGTACTGTTGCCGCGATAGGCGTTAACATAATTTTGCTCTACTGATGTATCCACAACTAAACCCTACTTATCTAACTTAATGTTTGGCTATTAATCCAGGCCTGTAGTTCCGCCAGACTTCGATGTATAAATTTTCGATCGCCAAAAGCACTGGCCATAACGGTCACACCCTGCATACGTGCCATCATGTCCATGGCTTTATCGTCAGCATCGGCACAATTCAATGCCGTGAACTGTTCAGTTAACCAATTGCGCATCAATGTAAATACGGCACGAGAGACCTCCTTAAGATCGGCCTCATCCTTGGCCAGCTCCGAACATAACGTACCAATGGGGCAGCCGTTGAGCACAATATTATCTTCGAAATTTGACAGCATATTACTGAAACATAAAAGCCGCTTTCGAGGATCACTTGATTCCTGCTCACAGGCTTGCAGCATTTCACCGTAGTCCTGCACCCGAGATTCAACTACCGCATTTAAGATATCGTCCTTGGTTTTGAAGTAGTAATAAAAATTACCACGCGGTATACCGGTGGCGTCTGAAATATCTCTAAATGAAGTTTGATGGTAACCGCGCCTATAAAACAGCTGATCAGCTGCATTTACTATGAGTTGACGATTACTCTCTCCTTTACTACCCATGTTTACTTTAACCTTTGCATAAATGTTGAAGACTGAAAATACAGATTAAATACTGCCAATATCACTATGCTTAAAGATTAGACGCTTGTATGACTAATGTAAACTGAAATACTATGGCTATGCACAAGTAAATGCCTTTAAAATAACCCTGGCTTGAATTGAGCTGTCAAAATTTCGCTGTTTAACCCTATAAATCACCTGTCTAGCCAATAATGCCAACAAACGCACTAAGCATAAAAAACCTGAAAAAGACCTATCGTAATGGCACTGTAGCCTTGCGTGGCGTCGATCTTACTGTCGAGGAAGGTGACTTCTTCGCCCTGCTCGGCCCTAATGGTGCCGGTAAATCGACTACCATCAGCATTATTAGTTCACTAACCAACAAAAGTTCAGGCAGTGTTCAAGTATTCGGTCATGATATTGAGACTGATTCAACCACAGCTCGCAGCATGATTGGCCTGGTTCCTCAGGAATTCAATTTCAATGTCTTTGAACCGGTGGTTGAAATCCTGATTAATCAGGCGGGGTACTATGGTATCTGCCGTCGGGTGGCAACTCAACGCGCCGAAAAATACCTGCGCAAGCTGGGACTGTGGGATAAACGCTTTGATATGGCGAGAGAACTTTCAGGTGGTATGAAACGCCGCTTGATGATTGCCCGTGCGCTGGTTCACGAACCCAAACTGCTAATTCTTGATGAACCCACAGCTGGCGTTGATATCGAAATCCGTCATTCCATGTGGGAGTTCTTGCGTGAGATTAATGCCAGCGGCACGACCATTATTCTGACCACACATTATCTGGAAGAAGCTGAGAGTCTGTGCAATAACATCGCCATCATCGATAAAGGCATCACCATTGAACACACCAGTATGCGTAAATTGCTGGATCGTCTACACATCGAAACTTTTGTGCTTTATCTTGAAAATAGCATTGATGAGTTGCCTGTGTGTGCTGATTACTCACTAAGATTGATCGACAATAATACTATTGAAGCCGATGTTGCACACTCACAAAGTCTGAATGAAATTTTTAAAATATTCACCGACTGCAACATCAATGTAGTCAGTATGCGCAATAAAACCAATCGACTGGAGCAGTTGTTTGTCTCGATGGTGCGCGATGGTAATGCCAATAATTATAGCCGGGACGAAGCATGAATTTCTCAGAACAATTAATCGCCTTCAACACCATTATGGTGAGAGAATTCCTGCGTTTTATCCGCATATGGGTTCAGACCATCATCCCACCCGTGATCACGATGGCGCTGTACTTTATCATCTTCGGTAAACTGATCGGCTCACAGATTGGCGATATCGACGGTTATCGTTACATGGACTACATCGTGCCCGGCCTGATTCTAATGGCGGTGATTACTAATTCCTACGCCAATGTGGTGTCATCATTTTTCAGCGCTAAATTTCAAAAGAACATCGAAGAAATGATTATCTCGCCACTGCCCAACTACATCATACTGGCGGGATATATCTCTGGGGGTGTTGCCCGTGGTGTTACTGTCGGCATCACAGTAACTGGCGTTTCCATGTTCTTCTCTGATTTTCAAATCCATAGCCTGAGCATTACACTGGCGGTATTCATATTGACTTCCATTCTTTTTTCAATTGCCGGTTTAATCAACGCAGCCTATGCACGAAGCTTTGATGACATCACCATTATCCCCACCTTCGTATTAACACCGCTAACCTATCTGGGTGGAATTTTCTACTCGATTAAAATGCTGCCTGAGTTCTGGCAAAATATTTCGTTGGGCAATCCTATTCTGTATATGATCAACGCCTTCCGCTATGGCCTGCTTGGGGTATCGGATATCGATGTCACCTCTGCCCTGGTCATCATCGTCGTATTCATCATTATACTTTTTGCTTTTGCGCTCAACCTGCTCAACAAAGGTGTTGGCATCAAGCCATAAGAAATATTACAGATATAAAAAAGGCCGCTTAGCGCGGCCATTTTCATGTCTGGACAAAATCAGATCTTAAGCGTGTTCTTCGCTAAAGAACTGACGTTGCCACAAAGCAAAACCACCAAACATCACAGTGACGAAGGCTAAATTACCCAACAAACTATTCTGCAAGAAAGGAATGCCAGCCACATAAGCCTGCATCAAACCTGCTGAAGTCATCGGATATGCCGCAGCTGACATCATCCAGGCACCGAAGTTGGTAATGATAAAGAACAATAATGTCGAACCTACCGCCGAAGTGACAACACGATTAACCGTGATTTTTTTCTGCATCCAGATACCGATACCGACAGTCAGTGCAAAAGCAGCATAAACAAACAACATGGTGTCATGGAAACCAATAATCAGATCACTGAGAATCAAGGCCACAAAAGGCAGGATGAAAGCCATACGTTTATCGGCGAAATATGCCCCGCCAAATAAGGCCATAGCGGCCACTGGTGAAACATTTGGGGGATGCGGCAGTACTCGGAACAGCGCAATACCAAAAATGACCACAACAAGTGTAAATAGTTTTTTATTCATGACTTCTCCCCACATATAAAGTATCGGTAAATTCTATCACAACAATGACAATCTAAACCTATATGAATAACCTTAGATAGCCTCGTCATTCCATAACCACGCTGCACCTCGCACACCCGATGAATCACCATATGTTGGCGGCAGCAGTTTTGTACTGACGCTGTCAGAAAAAACATAGTCACCCCATAACTTCGGCACATTATTATACAAACGTTGAATATTGCCCATGCCGCCGCCCAGCACAATCACATCGGGATCAAGAATATTGATGACATGAGCCAGGCCTTTAGCCATCCTTATTTCATAACGTTGCAAGGCCTGATCACAATCCACATCGCCCTGCTCAGCCTGTTCAACAATCTGCCTACTAGTATGCACATGCCCGGTATGTAATTCGTGATCTTTTGCCAGGCCGGGGCCGGACAGGAAGGTTTCTATGCACCCCTGTTTGCCGCAATAACAATCGGGGCCGGGTAACTCATCCTTGTTCGGCCAGGGCATAGAATTGTGCCCCCATTCACCGGCAATAGCATTGGCACCATTCAGTGCCTGCTTATTCACCACAATGCCCGCACCAACACCAGTGCCAATAATCACACCAAAGACAATGGCCGCATTTTTGGCTGCACCGTCGGTGGCTTCAGAAAGTGCAAAACAATTAGCATCGTTGGTGATTTTGATGGGACGTTGCAACAGCGCTTCTAGATCCTGAAACACAGGTTTGCCATTCATGCACACCGAATTGGAATTTTTTAACAAACCCACATCTGATTTTGCATAACTGAGCGCACCGGGCGTACAAATTCCAATGCTAGCCTGTGGTTTAATATCCAGACCAACTTCGGCCTCAATCTGTTCAATCAGTGATTTGATCGCTGCCAGTGTGCCGGGGTAATCACCGGCTGGTGTGGCGATACGTTGCCGAGCAAGTTCAACGCCATCTTCGTCAAGCGCAATACCTTCAATTTTCGAACCGCCGAGATCAATGCCAATGCGCACCATGATTATTTCTCCTGTATTCGGCAAGACTGCCAATACACCTCTGCTTCTCCCTGCTGCCTGGTAATAAAACGCGACATAACAAATAGCAGGTCAGAAAGTCGGTTGATATAAGCCAGCAAACGGGGATTAATATCAACTTCGCGATTGGCCATGACCAATGTCCTTTCGGCTCGCCTGCAAACGGCTCTAGCCAGATGGCAGACACTAGCCGCCTCACCACCTCCGGGTAAAATAAATTCTTTCAGTGCTGGTAAGTCTTCATTGAGCTGGTCAAGCTTCTGTTCTAACCAGTCGATACGGTCCTGTTTAATCAACGACATGGCACAACTGAGTTCACCACCGAGATCGAATAAATCATTTTGCACAGCTTTAACATCCAGACAAAGTTCGCCTTCAAGCTTGCAGGCCAGCAGGCCTAACAAGCTATTCAACTCATCGATATCACCCTGCGCGTGCATGATGGCGCTGTCCTTGGCGACACGTTCACCGGTCGCCATACCAGTCTCACCTTTATCACCAGTGCGTGTGTATATTTTTGTTAATCGATTACCCATAAATCACACCACTAATAATCTATTAGTCTTTACTTATTGAACAAACACAACCTTATCAGGATTAAGGTTGGTGTATAAAGCATCAACTTCAGTATCTGTCACAGGATCAATAACACGTACAGTAGCATTTGCACTATCACTCACCCAGAGCAGACCAGCAGCGTCGACTGACAAACTAGCAATTTGTCCATTAAACAATGATACAACACCTGTGGCTGTAATTTGAGCAGTTGTTAAGTCAAGTTTGTACAAAGTGTTATCAGCAAATCCAACATAACCTACAAAATAAATAATGCTATCAGAAACAACCGCCAGCTCCGTAATTAAACCATAGGCATGAGTTACAGCATCGCCATCATCAACCACTACTGTCGTTGTCAAACTTGCAATATCAATTTTTTCAATACCACCAGTGAACTCTTCGGGCCAGAAGCTACCTGATCCCTGCACAAATATAGAATTTGAAATTGGCTCATAAATAATATTACCTGGATTACGTGTCTGCAATGGAATGCCATACAGTGTATCACCAGCAATAAGCGCATCAATTTCTAAATCGGTATTAACATCAAATATAGCAACGTAAGCATTTTGTGTAACCGCGAAGTTGTCCAGGCGTTGCAATGTTATATATAAACGACCATCTGCAATAACACCACCAGACATTTCAGGCACACCATCGGCATCAGCGTAAGCAGATAGATCCAGCTCACCTATTTTAAAGTCAGCTTCTGTTGCTGCAGAGGGGTTAACGATCCATGCAACGCTAGTACCATAACGTAAAACATAAGCCTTAGTTTCACTAACAAAAATCATATCATAGGGGTTACTTAGAACCGCACTGCCTACATCATTAGTGGAATACTGCCAGATGGGTGTTTGAGCATCACTACTGGAAAACTTTGTAATATTATTACCAGCAAAGGCACGTTCTATACGATAAAAATTACTACCATATGAAGCAACTGTAATATCACTCGCAGTGGGCAATAAATCGTTTAATGCAGATCGAACACCGCTCGCATCTTTACTAATTACGGCGTGTGCCCCACTACTATAGTCAGCTGCAATAGTTGCAACAATGGCCGACTGATCTGCACTAACCGCAGAAGTTGTCGAATCCTGAGAACAGGAAGCAAGCGTTAATAAAGATAGTAACAAGCCAATTAGCTTTGTATTTTTCATGATAGCCTCATCAAAAGTTATGGTTATAAGTTAAAGAATAAGAAATTCCTGGTGTCGGACGTTCCAAAAAATATTGAACCTCCTCATCAAGAATATTATTTATTGCAAATTCAATGTTTGAATTTTTAAAGTTGTGCCGCACAGAAAGTCCTAATAAATTAACATCGTCACCTTTCCGCAAGTTACTTCTGTCGTAATACATGTTTCTTTTAATATCAGCATCTGCACTAAACAGCCATTCCCCTGGTGTGTAGGAATAATACAAACTAAAACTTTGTTGATAATATCCAGGCAAAACCCCGCCATCAAAACTACCTGTTGCAGCTTTATTTATACTATCTATCAATGACACATTTGCATTAATTGCATGATTCTTAGCTGGTTTTATTTTTATGGTTGATTCAAATCCTTGGATAACTGCATCAGAAACATTTACTGGTACACCTATACCTGCGCCATTGTATAAACGAACAATTAAATCTTCGACATTGTTGTGATAGATACCAGCGTAAATTTCTGCATCATGTAACCAGTTATAAGGCTCATACCATGTATAGGTAAAACCTATGTCCGTATTGAGTGAGCTTTCCTGTTTCAAGTTAGCATTTCCCATCAACAGGCCATCTCCGCCAAATAATTCGTAAAATGACGGCATTCGATTATATTGACCCACATTTGCTGTTAAATAAGTGCGACTATTAAACAGATACTTTGCACCAACCTGCGGATTGAGCAATTTGTAGTTCTCATCAAATGCGGTTGTCACTGCGCCAAAACTATCTATAACTGATGACAGTTCGTCGTTAATCACTTGATAACGTGCGACAATATTTAGAATAAATCGCTGCTGATCAAAGTACGAAACATTCTCCACTGACAATTCTATTTGATCTCTTGTACTTATCCCGTTTTCAACCAGAGCCAACGAACTCTCACTATCGTAGGTTTCTCTACTTAAGACCGTTATAAGTTTCCATTGTTGCTGCATCTCGTTTTTTTCCACATAGAACTGCAGGCCTGATTTTTTTGTTACGCTTTCGGTATGCTGATTAAAAAAACCAACCTGCGCCAACGAATCATCAAACACTTCATTCTTTCTTGTGGCAAATAATTTTAAATTTAAATTAGAATCTTTTGACCATACTTCATGCACATTAATCTGCGTCAAGAAGTTATATTGCTGCGTATCTAGCCGTGTCTGCACATCCGCATTATTAATTGCACTGGGGAGTTCCTTTTCCCGATCAAACATATCCAACCTTAACTCGGTATCATATTGTTCACTGATCTGATGCTTCCAGTTCGCCAACATAGAAAAATGCTCAACACCAGCATTGTTACGACTTTCAACACGGTCATCTAGCAGGTTATATTGCGTGCCATTATCATTAACAAAACTGAAGTCATTTTTACTTTTCAAATAACTCGCGCTCAGCAATACGTCATCTTTATCATGCGATAAAGATGACGATCCGCTTAATTTATAAGTATGGAAACTAGCAACACTGGCGCTTAACTGACCACTGTTTTCTTCGCTGGATAACTTGCCAGACTGACGAGTTATGATATTTACCGCGCCACCAATCGAAGGGCTACCAAGTGCTAATGGTGTTGAACCACGATAAATTTCAATGCGTTCAATAGAGCTAACGGGGATCAAACTTAAATCGACTGGCCCGCCTGAAGCATTATTAAGAGGTATGCCATCCAGATAAATAATAACCTGCTCACTACTGGCACCACGTAATACCGCCGTTGCCAGGCTTCCTTCTCCACCATTGGCGCGCATTTGCACACCTACTTCCTGCTCCAGAATATCCGGCAGACTAACAAAACTATTCTGCAGGCGATCCGCTTCTATTACTGAATTTGCAGATGAAGTTATCGACCTGTCAACTTCACCAATACGACTACTGATTTGGCCATCATCAATCAATACACGTAATTCTTCGTCCTGGGCATACACAGTTCTGCACGCCGATAGCATAAGCAGCACTGAAATTACAAAACTCGATGATTTGTAAGCCGGGTATAACAAAGTTTTTCGCCCTAACCTTTCGCCAATATTGATCACGACGCACGTCGTAATAAAAAATAGGGAAATGGACGAGGTAAGATGGATGCTCTCTGAACAGATTACATCACTCATACACCAAGCCAGTCGCCCTCCGCAACTTCTGTATGAATTCATCAGGCCGGTCTACGGACTTATGGTGCGTACCCGAAGATACCCGATTCATTCCCTTCCCACGATAAATCGCAGTGGTTAAACGAATCTCACCAATCACCGTTGCGGGGGCAGTGTTAGATTTATCTGAGTGATCCCAGACTCACTATCTTTCCGATTATCCTCTAACCAAAGAGGCACCTGATGTTGATATTTAAAAACTGGGCAGATAATACACGATTATGTGATGCAGTAACAAGTCTTCAATTCACTGTGAACTTTTATATAATACGCGACTCAATAACGTACAATTAATCCAACAACCAAATAACTGATACATAAATATGTCGAGCCAGGAAGCAATACGAGAACTTAAACAACACGTACAAAATCACATCATAGGCCAGGAAATGCTGGTCGACCGCCTACTAATCGCCTTATTAGCTGATGGCCACTTACTGGTCGAAGGCGCACCGGGACTGGCTAAAACCAAGGCCATTAATGTACTCAGTGATGGCATCGAAAGTGACTTTCACCGCATTCAATTTACTCCGGATTTGTTGCCCGCCGATCTGACCGGCACCGAGGTTTACCGTCCACAAGATGGTTCTTTTGTTTTTCAGCAGGGCCCTTTATTCCATAACCTGGTATTGGCGGATGAAATCAACCGCGCTCCGGCAAAAGTACAATCCGCCCTGCTCGAAGCCATGGCCGAGCGTCAGATTACCGTTGGTAAGACCACTTACAAACTGCCTCAGCTGTTTATGGTGATGGCGACACAAAATCCGATTGAGCAGGAAGGCACTTATCCTTTACCTGAAGCTCAGCTCGACCGTTTTTTGATGCACGTTAATATTGATTACCCCGATGCTGCTGCCGAGAAAAAGATTCTTGAGCTGGCGCGTAAGGAAGCGATGACCGGTAGCAGTGCGTCTACTAAAGCCGATATCATGATCTCCCAGCAAAGTATTTTTACCGCGCGCGATGAAGTACTGAATTTGCATATGGCTGATAATCTACAGGAATATTTACTGCACATGGTGCTGGCCACTCGCAACCCTGCGGCTTATGGCGATGATCTGGGCAACTGGTCTTTATACGGTGCCAGCCCACGTGCCACTATCGCACTCGACCGCTGCGCCCGCGCCCATGCATGGCTGGCGGGTCGTGATTATGTCGGGCCGGATGATATTCAGGCGATTGCTTACGATGTACTTCGTCACCGTATTATTCTCAGTTACGAAGCAGAAGCCGAAGGCATAACGCCGGATATTTTCATCAAAGAATTAATCGGCCGCATCGCTGTTCCATAGACCCGAGTTGTATCGTGTCCGATAAAGACCCACAAGCAGAAGGCATTACCTGGATCAGTCCGCAGTCACTGATTCAGTTGCGCCTGCTCGCGGCTAAACTACCTTTGAATAGCAGCAAAATTCACGCCCGTCAGGGTGGCGCTTATTTGTCCTCGTTCAAAGGCCGCGGCATGGAATTTGATGAGTCGCGCATGTATATGCCGGGTGATGATATTCGCAGCATGGACTGGAAGGTCACTGCGCGCACCAACCAGCCGCACACCAAAGTTTTTCGTGAAGAACGTGAACGCCCCGTTCTGCTCTGGCTAGACCTCAATCCTTCGATGTTTTTTGCCACCCGTGGTGCTTTCAAATCGGTGTTGGCAGCTCAGGCTGCCAGTTTGCTGGCCTGGAGCACGGTCAGCGGCAATGATCGACTTGGCGCACTGGTTTTTGCTGGTGATCAACACACCGAAATTCGTCCCAAACGTGGCAAGGCAGCTGCGCTAGATTTTATTCGCCGTACTTGTGGTCACTCTGCATGGGATAAAACCAGCGAACCTCATCAGGCACGCAACATGAATTTGGCCGCATCTCGATTGCGCAAAGTAGTCAAACCGGGCAGTTTAATTTTTCTGATCAGCGATTTTCGCGAAATGGATGAGCAGGCAAAATCTCACATTATTAATTTGTCACGACACAACAATCTGGTGCTGTTACATATATACGACCCTTTTGAAGCATCGTTACCGATTTCAGGCCAGTACAAGGTCAGCGATGGCATTAATGATGTCTCGATTAATACTGGCAATAAAAAATTACGCTCAGCTTACCATTCACGTTTTGAACAGCATCAGGAAAATTTAATAAAACTTTGCCGTCAGCACCGTATTCACTGGATACCCATTTCCACCGAAGATGATGTGCTGGAAAGTTTGCAAAAAGGACTGGGCATCAGAGACAGCAAAAATAATCAGTTCAGGGCCAGTAAATAATCATGGCTGACACGACACCGACAACACTGGCACTGCGTGACATTCATTTGCCTGATCCCATTTCATGGTGGCCACCCGCGCCGGGCTGGTGGTTATTGTTTGGCCTCGTTCTGCTCACTGTGGCGGCAGTATTTTTATTTCGTTACTATCAGAAAAAACAAGCGTTAAAGAAACAGGTGCTGGCTGAATTTGAAATCCTGCGCGAGCTATTCAATAAAGAAAAAAATACAACCGTACTGGTTCAATCTCTGTCTATATTATTACGTCGCGCCTGCATTAGTTTTTACCCTCGCAGTGAAGCCGCTAGCCTGACTGGTGAGTCGTGGTTACAATTTCTTGATGACACGTGCACGGAAAAAGCATTCCAGACCGAGCATGGGAAATTAATAGCCAGTGCGCCATACCTTTCAGAAAATACCCCTCTGGATTTTGATGCAGAAAAACTCATCAGCGTTTGCGAGAACTGGTTAAAAGCGCAGCCCAATAAAAACCATGATAGAGCAGGATCAACATCATGATGCATTTTGTCTGGCCATGGGCATTTGCTCTATTACCTCTACCCTGGTTGTTGCGTCTATTGTTGCCCCGCGCCACCAACAACAATGCCGCAGCCTTACAGGTTGCCTATATTCAAGATTTTCAGATAAACGCCAGCTCAGTTGTCAGTGGAACAAATGCAAAACGCTGGCCACTGTTAATTTATATTCTGCTCTGGGTTTGTCTGCTCAGCGCGACGGCACGTCCTCAATGGATTGGCGATGCCATTGAACTACCCGCGAGTGGTCGTGACCTGATGATGGCGATTGATTTATCCGGCAGCATGGCAGAACCGTTTAACCGTAATTTTCGCAACGTCAATAAGTTAGATGCCACTAAAGCAGTAGCTAGCAACTTTATCGAAAAACGAGTCGGTGATCGTGTTGGCCTGATTCTTTTTGGCGATCAGGCTTATCTACAATCACCTTTAACCTTCGACCGAACTACCGTCAGAATCTTACTGGCTGAATCGGTGGTTAATCTTGCAGGCAGGGCCACCGCCATCGGTGACGCCATCGGTCTGGCGATAAAACGATTCAGCGATCACAAGGATGATGACCGCGTACTGATACTACTCACTGACGGCATGAATACCGCAGGGGAAATCAAGCCCGACAAAGCAGCTGAGCTCGCGGCTAAAAAAGGCTTAAAGATTTACACCATCGGCATTGGTGATCGTGGCAGTCGTGATTTAGACGAGCAGACTTTAAATGCTATCGCCGAAGCAACAGGTGGCCGTTATTTCCGCGCACACAATATTGAAGAATTACAACAGATTTATCAACTTCTTGATGAACTCGAACCGTCTGAAAAAGAAAGCCAGACATATCGTCCTACCTGGTCGTTGTTTTACTGGCCGTTATCTATCGCATTGGTTTTTGCGGCTATTCTGGCACTGGCAAAATGGCGAGGTCTCGCATAATGGAACCCTTACACTTTGTTAGACCCATGATGTTTTTCGGATTTATTCCGTTAATCATTTTATTGATTATGTTATATCGTCATCATGGCAACAGCATGAACTGGAAAAACGTTTGCGATGCCAAACTACTGCCTTATATTCTGAGCAAAAGCTCAAATAAATCGAGTCGTTTTCCATTGTTGTTAGCAGCCATCGCAGCGAGTCTATGTATTGTTGCTGCTGCTGGCCCTGCCTTTGAGAAATTACCAAAGCCAGTTTACCGTGAACAATCGACACTGGTGATTTTGATGGATCTTTCACAGTCCATGGATGCCAGTGATATCAAACCGAGCAGAATGGAACGCGCCAAACTTAAGTTGCTGGATATTTTAAAAGCCCGTAAAGCCGGACAAACCGCACTCATTGTTTATGCCGCCGATGCCTTCACCGTAACCCCACTAAGTGACGACACCAACACCATTGCTAATCTTGTGCCGACACTGGAAACCGCATTAATGCCTTCGCAGGGTAGTAATGCATACACCGCTATCGATCAGTCATTAAAACTATTACAGCAAGCAGGTTCAGGTAGTGGCGATGTATTGTTGATCACTGACGACATTACTGATCGTGACCTTCAATCGATTAATAATCTAACTTCAAAAGGTTATCGTCTGTCAGTGCTAGGCGTTGGTACCGAAGACGGCGGTCCGGTTTCATTAAATGGTGGTTTTTTACAGGACAGTAGCGGGGCCATTGTTATTGCCAAACTTGATCCAAAAAAACTTCAGCATGCGGCACTCAGTGGTGGAGGTCTTTATGCCAGTATTCAATCGGATGATTCAGACATCAATAAATTAAACACCTTATTCAGTTCGCGAAAAGTAAAACAGGATAACGACGAAGCCACTGACAGCATGGAACTAACCGCTGACAGCTGGCAGGAAGAAGGTCCATGGCTATTACTTTTCGTCATTCCATTAGTCGCACTGTGGGCGAGAAAAGGCTGGTTATTGTGTTTTACCGCACTGATATTACCAATACCAGATCCTGCTTATGCATTGGACATGGATAATTTATGGCGTAACCCCGATCAAAATGCCATGAACTTATTTGAAGCAGGCGACACCAAAAACGCCGCCGAACAATTCCAGAAAAATGACTGGAAAGCGGCCGCGCATTATCGATCGGGTGATTATGAAAAGTCGCTTGAAGCATTACAAACACCAACAACCAGCAATGATTTTTACAACAGAGGCAATGCATTAGCGCAACTGGGTCGCTATCCTGAAGCGCTTGAAGCTTATACTGAAGCACTCAAGCTCGATGCTAATAATGAAGATGCCACCTTCAATCGTGAACAGGTTAAAAAAGCCATAAAGGAACAGCAACAATCAGAAGATGGTGAAGGCGAACAAGGCGATAAGGGCGACGACTCCGAAGACTCACAGGAAGGTGAAAAGCAGAACAAAGATCAAAAAGGCGAGAAAGAACAATCTTCTGAAAAGAAAGACGGGGAAAGCGAACAGGACAATCAGGAAGGTGACTCTGATAAAAAAGATGCTTCTGAATCTAAGCAACAACAGGAAAAAGAAAAAGTTGAGCAGGCCATAGAGGACGCCCAGAAAAACGACGCAGAAGATTCAGCTGAACAAAAAACCGAAGAAGAGCAGCAAGCGCAACAAATTAATCAAATGCAGGAAACCGAGCTTAGCGAAGATGATCAGGCAGTTGAGCAATGGTTAAAGAGAGTACCGGATAATCCAGAGGAATTAATGCGCCGCAAGTTCCTTTACCAGTACAAGAATATGGAAAGAAAAACACCCAGTGAACAATCCTGGTGATTTATTTAGAGATGAGCTTATGAAATATCGAATCAGTATTTTACTAACAACAATATTACTGCTGTCATTTTTAAATTCAGCACAGGCGACGAATATTGTCGCCTCATTAGACCGTAGCCACATTTTACTCGATGAATCTTTTCGTCTTATTCTTCAAGCCGATGCTTCTGTTGATGACGATCCTGATTACAGTCCATTAAATACAGACTTTGAAATCATCAATCAAAGCCAAAGTACCAACATGACTTATGTGAATGGCCAATACAGCCGCAAGGGCGTTTGGAGCCTGGAGTTAATGGCTAAACGAACTGGCGCCTTAACTATTCCTTCGATTTCTTTTGGCAAGGATCAAAGCCCGGCTTTACGCATCCAGATCCTTGATCCCGCCACAGCGACAAAACCTTCAGCGAGTAAAGATCAGGATGTCTTTATACAGGTCGAAATTGATGACGATAAAGCCTGGGTGCAATCACAGGTTATCGTTAATGTTCGTTTATTCAGCCGCATTTCAATGACTAATCTGCGTAGTAGCGAAGCACAAACCAGTGATCCTGATGCCCTCATAAAACAACTGGGCAACCCCAGCAGTTACGAAGCTTTCAGAAATGGCGTGCGTTATGCTGTACATGAAACACGCTACGCAATTTATCCACAGCATAGTGGCAAACTTGAATTTAAACCGATGATTTTCGAAGGCAGGGTTAACAGTGGTCGCGCACAATCTTTCATGGATCAGTTCATGAACGCTGGCGAGCGCAAGCGGGTTCGTTCGAGCAGTGTCAGCATCGACGTTCAGGCTAAACCCGACAATATAAAACTCCCAGACTGGTTGCCCGCCAAAGCTATCACACTATCTGAGGAATGGTCGGAAGATGTGACTCAGCTGAAAAACGGCGAGCCGGTTACTCGCACCATCACCATTAGAGCACATGGCATGATGGCGGAAAATTTACCTGATCTTGGCATTGCTGAAACTAAAGATCTGAAACAGTATCCTGATAAGGCATCACTTGAAAATAAAGTGAGCGATCAGGGAATATCCAGCAGCAAACAAATAAAGGTAGCCCTAATTCCAACCCGCGCTGGCAATTTTAAATTACCGGCCATTTCCATTCCATGGTGGAACACCAAAACTGGCAAACAGGAAGTTGCGCGGCTGCCAGAAAAACTAATTAAAGCTCGTGGCGAAGCCGCCAACAAAACACCGATTGCACCTGCAAAAACAGACTCACCAGTTGAAACAAAAAAAGATGAAGCCATCAGTCTCGCACCTGCGACACAAACTGAACATGCCGGATACTGGCCATGGCTTAGTTTAATTCTGGCCACAGGCTGGCTGATCACGCTGCTCGCCCTGTTCCGTAAAAAATCTAAAACAACGGTTAAAAAAATAGAACCTGATCAAGCCTCACTACGTTCTCTTGAAAAAGCGGTGCAGAAACACGCTAATAACAACGATGCCAAGCAAACTAAAGACACTCTTATAAAGTGGGCCAAAGCACGCTGGTCAGATAGCTCTATCAATAACCTTGCCGATATTAGCAAAAAGGTAGCTGCCGAACTGGCCGCTGAAATCAATGCTCTCAGCACCGCGCTCTATGGTTCCGATGCAGGACAATGGACAGGCACTACTTTGATCAGTGCTTTCAAAAAAAATCAGCAGGACAAATCTATACAGAGCCAAACTGAAACTAGACCGCTAGAACCCTTATATAAAGCCTAATAACCATATTGATAATCACTTGCATTAAATAATTATCGCTATAACCTATGAGCAACAACTAATCCTAAGGTACTGCCATGAATTTTGAATCTTTCGCTGAAGCCCTTTCATTTTTTTACTGGGGCGCATTCGTTTCCGCCATCATCCTGGGCGTGGTGGTCAACAAAACCAATTTCTGCACCATGGGTGCGGTTTCCGACATGGTAAACATGCAGGATTATGGTCGCATACGCGCCTGGTTTCTGGCCATCGCCATCGCCACGCTTGGTGTTACCCTGCTTGAATACCTCTCCATGATGAACGTGAGCACAACCTTCCCACCCTATCGCGGCACACAGCTCATTTTTGGAGAAAACCTAATCGGTGGTTTCCTCTTCGGTATTGGCATGACACTGGCCAGCGGCTGCGGTAATAAAACCCTGATTCGAATCGGCGGCGGCAACATTAAATCCATCGTGGTATTCGCAGTCATTGCAGTCATTGCCTATTACATGCTCAGCCCACTGCCCGGCACCGATCAAACACTTTTCAGCCTGTTCTTCTACGACTGGATTCGCCCTATCTCAATTAATCTGCAAACCCAGCAGGACATCGGCGCGATGATTGGAGGTGAAAACCCGGCCACTTCACGACTAATAAGTGGTTTACTCGTCAGCATTGCATTACTGGTTTTCATCTTCAAATCCGCTGATTTCAGAAGCAATAAAGACAATATCATTGCTGGCATTGTTGTCGGTGCAGTCATTCTTGGCGGCTGGTATTTGAGCAGCAACGTCACCATCGAGGCCGATGATGAAATCTACACACTGAGCGATTACTACCAGAACTGGGAAATGATAGCCGATGACGATGAAGGCAAACCCGCTTCAGGTCGAACCCTCAGCTCACAGTCCTACACCTTCATCAATCCAATCGGCCAAACCTACGGCTACATTAAAGACGGCTTTGATAGTGCCCTGTTAACTTTTGGCCTACTTTCTGTATTCGGCGTTATTCTGGGCTCATTCATCTGGTCGCTGATTAGTCGTTCATTCCGTATCGAGTGGTTCCACGACAAAAAAGATTTCGCCACGCATATGGTTGGCGCAGTGCTCATGGGCTTTGGTGGCGTGTTGGCTTTAGGCTGCACCATCGGACAGGGTATCACCGGTGTTTCAACACTGGCACTCGGCTCCTTCCTGACCCTGATCGCCATCATCTTCGGTTGTGCACTGACCATGAAAATTCAGTACTACAAAATGCTGCACGAAGAGGCCAGTTTTGTTGCCGCCCTAACCACAGCGCTGGTTGATATGAAACTGTTACCGGCTTCCATGCGCAAACTCGAAGATATGTAATCAACCGTGTTCAATAAATACCTGAGGCCAAACCTGAACATGCTGCCATTTTTGGCAGCGTTGTTTTTTTCACACCCGGCTACCGCAGATAATAGCTATGCCCCCATCTCGGTCGAGATGCAGGTTCAGCAGATGTCCGAGCACACCTATTACGTTAAGGGTGTGTCTGGCATTGCTACCGCCAATCAGGGCTTTATTTCCAATGCCGGCTTTGTTGTCACCAAACAAGGCGTGGTCGTATTTGATGCCCTGGGCACACCTTCGCTGGCAGCCGCTTTACTCGAACGCATCAGAAAAATAACCGACCAGCCTATCAAACGGCTGGTGCTCAGCCATTATCATGCTGACCACATCTATGGCATACAGGTATTTAAAAATGCCGGCGCCAAAATTTATGCGCCTCAAGGTTCACTCGACTACATTCATTCCGAGGCCGCTGCGCTTCGATTAGAAGAAAGACAACTCTCACTTCACCCATGGGTAAACGACGACACCGAAATTATAATTCCCGACACCATCATCTCCGGTTCCCATAAATTTACTCTCGGCGGTCTCGATTTCAGCATCAACTACTTAGGTAAAGCACATTCAGACGGCGACCTGGCCATGTTAGTTGAACAGGACCGCGTACTCTTTTCTGGTGATATTATTTTTGAAGGCCGAGTCCCTTTCGTTGGCAACGCTGATACCAAACACTGGTTAAAAACCTTAACCGAACTCGAAACCGGCGGCCTCGCTGCACTCATTCCCGGACATGGCCCCGCCTCAAAAAAACCCGCTTCAACCATCTCATTAACTCGACGCTATCTGGCCTATCTCCGTGAAACCATGGGCTACGCCATCGACGACCTGACACCTTTTGCTGAAGCCTACGACGAAGTCAACTGGTCAGAATTTGAAAACGTACCCGCCTTTAAAGATGCTAATCGCCTCAATGCTTATCAGGTTTATCTTTCCATGGGGAAGGAATTGTTTGAGCAATAAGTTACATTTTCACTCCACTTAATTAATAACGGCATTAATCATCCAGTGGACTTTTAACGCCACGTCCCCCCTTATTTAGAACATGGGTGTAAATCATGGTGGTTTTAACATCAGCATGTCCGAGCAATTCCTGAACCGTTCGAATATCAGAACCAGTCTCTAACAGGCATGTAGCAAAGCTATGCCGCAAAGAATGACTGGTTGCTGGCTTATTGATATTGGCACGACGAACCGCCGCTTTAATAGCACGCTGAAACGCCTGAGCGCCGATGTGATGCCTTCGGATAACCTTTGACCGTGGGTCAGTCGCCGGATTGGCGGCAGGAAAAATATACTGCCATGCCAACTCATGTCCCGCATTAGGATACTTGCGCTCCAATGCATAAGGCAGATAAACTGAGCCGACACCATTTTGGATATCTTGCTCATGGAAAACACGGACTCGTTCAAGCTGCATACGCAACGGCTCTACCAGAGTCTTTGGCAACATTGTACGTCTGTCCTTATTGCCCTTACCACTTCTTACCGTAATTTCCAGACGCTCAAAATCGACATCCTGAACTCGCAAACGCATAGCCTCCATCAATCGCAAACCAGAACCGTACAGCAACCCCGCGACCAGATGATGAACACCATCAAGCTGAGCAATCAGTCTCTTTGCCTCAGCATCCGTGAGCACAACCGGCAACTTAGCCGGTCGTTTGGCACGAATCACATCATCCAGCCACGGCAGCTCAATCAGCAGCACATCCTTATAGAGAAACAAAATGGCTGCGAGAGCCTGATTCTGGGTCGAAGCAGCAACCTGACGAGTCACAGCCAGGTCACTCAAAAAAGCCTCAATTTCCAATTTCCCCATTTCAGATGGATGTCGCTTATCATGAAACAGAATAAAGCGACGAATCCAGTCAGAGTACCGTTGCTCAGTGCGAATACTGTAGTGTTTGACTCGGCATCGATCACGAACCTGATCAAGAAGGCGGGGTTTGTTAGTTGGTTCCATAGACGTGTTTCCTCCGTGAAATACCGACGCGTTTGTGCGAGCCGACTATTTAAAAATCAATCCCTTATATCAATACCAGCATGTTACATGTCTAAAGTGATGTTTTGCAAGTCATCGTTTTTGACATGGAATTGTAGTTAGGGTTGCTATGAGCAA